>PJEL010000001.1_pt1 | contig 303736 bp, 221 predicted proteins | sample 1853271 | NCBI WGS metagenome assembly PJEL01 (sample SAMN08108733, study PRJNA415343) | Invertebrate metagenome, whole genome shotgun sequencing project. | host: Globobulimina | place: Sweden: Gullmar Fjord | collected 2015-08 | reverse complement strand
GCAGCTTGAAGACCTTTTTGGCCTTGCTCTACTTCAAAAGAAACTTTTTGACCTTCAGCAAGCGTTTTAAAGCCTTCTGAAGCGATTGCACGGAAATGTACGAATACGTCAGCGCCGCCGTTGTCTTGAGTGATGAAACCGAAACCTTTCTCTTCGTTAAACCACTTTACGATACCAGTTGTGTTAGACATGTTTGTCCCTTATTTAATATTCAAATGTCGCATATGCGACGTGATAATTTGCTGAATTATACACTATTACGCTAAATAAAAGGAAACATATAGGCACATAACGATAACGTTTTTGTAACTGTAAGTTTAACTTGTACTTGATGCTGCATGTAATAACTCTCTGAATTGCTGAGCGACATACTAACAGATATGTCGCTTTTGTACAGCTAAATTCCGTTTTTTTACTCGAAAAACTGTTATAAACAAAATAACCAGTGGCTTAACTGTTCCCCTTAGTCATAAAATGCCAGGTTATACAGCCCCTTACACAATTAAATCATTGTCATTACAGGATTTCTTTTACTCGCCCAACATCACCACTTTCTAAACGAACTTTAATACCATGAGGGTGCGTTGCAGATTTAGTCAGTAAATCTTTCACAATACCTTTCGTTAAATTGCCTGTACGTTGATCTTCTTTTAAAACGATTTGTACTTCTAATCCAGCATGAATATCTGAGCGGCTTGTACCATTCATTGTTAATCACTACTTAGTTAAAAAATTAATATAACAATTGTATACCCAAGTTACCTCAAGGTACTCGTTTCATCGATAATTTATTGCAGGGATTACAGAGTATGTAGGTAACGATTAATTGGTCATTGTAAAACGGTCAAAAAAGGAGACAGTTTCCATTAGCACTTGGTTGCGTAGTTCATCTTTCTCCATCAATAATTCATGCCTAGCTTGCTCTATCACTTTGATCCGACATTGCTCACTCAGGCAACTGAAACGACGCTGCGCTTTATTATCGACTATTGTGTCATTACCTGCCTGTAATAACAAAATAGGGGTCTTCAATTTTTCCGCATCACGAATACAATCATTTGCCGCTGTTAAAGCTTGCCACAACCAGCGAGCACTAGGGCCTCCAATACGCAGCTCAGGGTGCACCTGATATAAATGTTTCGCCCATACGTAGCGTAATAAGCTTTGGCATTGATCATTCTCTGCGAAAGGGGCTTCATGGTATGCCTTCTGTCCAAATAAATAAGAAGGTTGTTGTTGATATTTCGCTGCAACTTTAGTCAACATTTTTGCCATAAACGGCGCGACACAATGTAGAGCAGCAGGCATGCGAATGCCAAACATAGGGGCATTTAACACTGCAGCATCAAATATATAGGGATGTTGCTCTAAATATAGCGTCGTTATTGCACCACCCATTGAATGCGCCAAAATAAACGCATGTTTATAATCAGTCGGCTTTACAATGGTATCAACAAATTGATGTAGATCTTCAACGTAGTCATTAAAACTATCAACGTGACCGACTTCAGGATCTGTGGTTATACGCCCTGAAGCACCTTGCCCGCGGTGATCAAGCGCAAACACATCAAACCCACGACGACTAAACTCATAGAATACTTCTTGGTATTTCCAAACACTTTCATTGCGACCATTAACAATAACAACACACTGTGTATTCTTCTTATGGGTAATACTGATCCAACGAATCGGTATATTACTGACACCCATAAATGTATTTTGCTGCCGTTGTTGCCACATTTGATGAATTTCATGTGCCATTAGTGTGGTAAAGCTCGACTCCTTCGTGACGAACTCTGTGGTGCATAATTGAGTCATTTTAATTTCCTATGCACAAATTTTTTCTTTGTTACTCTCAGGCTTAGCATTTACACCAAAGTTACGTCCAACTGTCGCCATAAAATAACGACCAGAACGATGTCCTAGCTGATAATCATGCTCTAACGAATCGCTTGTACTGCCGATTAACTTGGAATGCAGTTCTTTTGTTGGATGAATCTCGTAGATGGTTGCATCTTCCGGTGGGTTATTCAGAAACTCTTGGGTCTGTCGGTAATTTTCTTCATGCTCTAGCAGCAAGGCTATAACTTGAGCCGCCTTGGTTTTACCCAGTGCTTTTTTTATAATCGACATCCAACAATGATCAAAATGTGCAGTAATAGGTACAGTACGAATCACTACAATATGCCGGAATCCGCGCTCATAAGCTTCTTGAACAGGAATAGGTGCACCAACACCACCATCAACCCAATATTGCTGCTTATTCAATATAGGTTGACGACGTAATATCGGAATTGCACATGATGCCTTTAAAGCAACATGCCAATCGTCATTATCTAGATCAAAAAAAGTAGCTTGATGATTGTCAGCATGGCTAGCACTGGCAAGTACTGTGCACGAGCGCATATTCTTATGGCCTTGCTGCCAATCTAGAGGTAAACGAGTTTGCGTTTGCTCTAATAGCCAATCAAGGTTTAAACCTTCTTTACCAGCCAAAAAACGGTAAACATCAAAAAAATCGTGATCTGTCGTTGCCTCTGTAATAACACGATACGCATGCTTAGTTTGACCACATATGAACGATGCCAAATTTAATGATCCAGCAGAGGTGCCAACCATTAATGAAAACGGATTAAAATCAGCCTCTAAGAAGGCATCTAATACGCCAGCAGTAAAAATGCCCCGCTGCCCGCCACCTTCAGTAACCAAAGCAACTTTCGTGACATCTGGGCAGAGAAAAGACAATGATTCATAATTTTTAATGGCGCATGAGATATGCTTTCCTGGCATTAGATTATCCCCTAAAGACTCATTAATGGTTAATGTGTCGTAAGGGTAATCTTATTGACTTTGTTTGAATATTTGATAGTTTCTATCACTTCGTTAAATAAAACTTAACGTGATAAGGCACTTTTAATATTATTCTGGTTAGTGTTTGTAATAAAAAAAGCAGCTACCAAAGTAACTGCTTTTCTATGTGCATATTGCACTTCGCTCAATTACAGCATAACCGCAAAATAGTCATATGGACTACTGGGCTTATTTTTCTACTGCAATCACAGAAATCTCAACAAGCAACACATCACGCGCCATACTTGCTTCAACACAAGCACGAGCAGGTGCATGACCTTCAGGAACCCAGTTATCCCACACGGCATTCATTTCAGCAAAATCTTTCATATCTTTTATGTATAACGTTGCTGAAAGCATATGTTCTTTATCACTACCAGCTTGCTCAAGTAATGCTTCAACTTTCTCTAACATTGTTTCTGTTTGTTCTTTAATACCTTGAGTTGCGTCTTTACACACCTGACCACATAGGTAAATTGTTCCGTTATGCTTAACAATACGGCTCATACGTGCGCCAGTTTCCAGACGTTCAATCATTATTAACTACCTTTTATTAAACAGACCCTAGTAATATACCAATCGAGAATGGTATTAAATGCTCGAATACAAAGCATTCAAGGAATATTGTAACGGGAAAAGTCTCTATTTTCGACCATATAAGAATGATTTAAAATAACAAGAAACGCTCACTTGATCTCCCCCAAGATTTTATAAGAGAATGACTGACATAATAATCATAAAATCATCAGTAGTAATAAAAAATGAAAAATATCAAAGCACTGAGTTATATTGCTATTTGTACTTCCATTGCTTTATCTAGCACAGCATTTGCCTCAGGTAATGCGTCTGCGAGCATAACAGCAGATACGAATGCAGGAAAAATTAAATCGTATACTTGTCAATTTTGTCATGGTAGCAATGGAATTGCAGCTAACCCTGCCTATCCAAATATTAATGGCCAAAATGAACAATATCTCTACCAATCAATGAAGGCTTATCAAAACGGTGAGCGTACGAATACAATGGGGAAGATGATGAAACAACAGTTATCAAGCTTACAAGATCAAGATCTCGCAGATATTGCAGCCTATTATTCAACGATGGATTAACCTACTTGAAATGTGGTAAATAACTCACTTATAACGTATCAAAAATAAATATATTTAACAAACCATCATTCACGGACTGTATATTTTAGAGGTGTGATATTATTATATATAATATTGAACAGCGCTGAAAATGACTCTTTTAATTTAACTTTTTAGACAAAATACGTGATTGTGTTTCAAAACCAAGTGTATCGTAAAATTGTTGTGCACCGTTATTAAAAGCCATCACTTCAAGCCTCATTTCATCTACACATTCACCAATCGCCCATAATTCAACAGCTTCCAACAACTTCTTGCCAATGCCCTGACCTTGATATTCATCCAAAACAACGATTGTTCGTACTCGACATAGTTTTTTCTTTTGAAGAAACGTTACTGTTGTATTTTCAGTAATACTCGCAAGTACAAACCCTGTTATTTCATCATTTCTTTCAGCAATAATAAACACCGTGTTATCAGCACTAAAATTACTTCGCCAATAACTTCTATCTCGGTGAACCCCTTCAGGTTCAGCAAAAACATGGGGCGCGCCATTATAATGCTGAGTATTGATCTGTTGTGCGAGAAAGCAAATGCACTCTAAATCCTTTTCTACCGCTATTCGTAAATTCATAATGAGTTATTATGCGTCCCTAGTACATTCACGTATTAAAATCTTGCCACCAGAGTAACGTAATAACATTGCTAGACATGGCATCGATAGAACGAGTCTTTAATTTGTTCTGATTATGTGTCTGATTAACTCTTCGTTCATACACAAATTATAATGTTGGATACAAGCATATCACTTAATGGGGGGAAACGTTATTCGCTCCCCTTCTGCGGTCAAAATAGAAATATCACAAGGCTTGCCTTCTGCATCTAAACGCAGCTCACCGATAGCACTGCGATTAATTAACCGATGACCACCAGCAACATCAGGATCACGCTTACTGATTTTTAAACGCTTACGTTTAGTAAACCAGTTCAATGGCGAATGTGGGCTATATAAAGCACGATCCATTGCATCACAAAAGCGAAGTAACTGATTGGGGAATTCATTCTTAATCCCGCTACAGGTTATTTGGTAGATATTGGGGCTGCTGCGACGAAAGCGCATTTTTATATCGTAAGCAAACGAGTAATGCACATCACCTGATAAGATCACGAAATTGGTTGGCGTCTTAGTATGCGTAAAGATACTCAATAATGTATTGGCTGATCCTGGGTGCGTCATCCAGTTTTCAGCATCAATCACTAATGGCTGACCAATCCACGTCATTGCTCGCTGCAATGTTTCGATAAACTTCACACCAAAGATGGGTGCAGCCGATACGATGATCACCGCGGGTTGATGCAATAACTCATGCTGCATTTCAATTAACGCTTCCCAGTCCATTAAACCTGATGGCTTATTCATTTTAGATTCTGAACGCCAACGACGAGTACGTGTATCTAAAACAACCATCTTTGGTGTGGTTTCGATGGTGTAATGCCATTGCTCGAACTGATACAAGTGATCGATGAAAGCATCTTGATGGTTCGCTGTGGGGGCAGCGAAATATTGCCTCGCGAGCATTAAAAACGATTTATCAAAGTGCTGAGGAGCATTGCCCCAGCCCTGACATAGCCAATAACTTAATAAACCATTACCGATGATTCGTCGTGAAAAGGCGTTGTCGTTAGCGGCTTTTTCCCACCCTACGGTTAAATTCCAGTCATCGGTTACATCATGATCATCAAAAACCATATAGGTAGGAATATGCGCCATTAAGCGTTGAACTTGCGGTAAACCTGCAACAAAATCATCAATATTCTGTTTTTCATCTTGCCATAGCTGTTGCCATTTAGGCATGAGTATCTGCTCACCACTGCGGAAATCATTTTTCTGTAATCGCGAGGAATCGACTAATGCCCACAACTGCGGCGACCAAACCAAGATATACATCGCGAAAAACTCACTAAAAGTAATTAGATGATTTTCACTTTCACTCGAACTAAAAACGGGCGAACCACGATGAGGAACCCAACTGGTTGATAGTCCTTTCTTGCGCAAGAATGTACGAAATAGTGAGGCTTCATCATGGTAGTGCGGCAAGATTTTATCACGCCCATAGAAGTTACAATCATGCTGATACAAACTCGCACTATCTGCGACGGGGCTTTGTACAAACGTCTCATCAGGTAAACCAAGCAAACCAATCACTTGCTGAATCACATCCAACATAGGGCCTGCGACATGATCAGCATAAATCTGATCACCACTCATCATTAATAATGAAGGACGCTCAAGCGTTTTTTGCCCAGCGACTTTGTTATCGGCAGCCACTAAACTGTCTTTGCTAGGGTAATGCGGATTTCGGCATGAGCCATGCAGTACGTAATCTGCTCGGGGATTAATGGTGAACGATAGACGCTGTTCTTCGTTATATAAAAGACTGGGTACTAAATGCGTGATATCGCCATCTTGAGTATCCAATTGATATTCCAGTACTGTGTCGACTGGAAACTCACCCTGAAATTGCGCTAAAACTACCCAAGCAGATTTGCCGATTTGGATCTGTGCTTGCTCATCTATCGTCGCATGGTAAAACGCTCGCTCTTCGCCTTCATGGAATAATGAAAAGGTGGCAACAAGCGGTTTGGATGTGACTAACCAAACGGCAATGTCGGTTGGGGTTACTTTTCGTAAAATCGGTCCAGCAAGCAATAGTGGTAAAGCTGCCACAGAACCAGAATACGAAGATATAACATTAGACGAACGATGAGACATAAACAGAATACAACCCTAACAAGACACTTCACTAGAAACCATCAATAATCATACTCTGTTTTCAAGCGAAAGTGAGTCACCGTAATGTAAAGTTATGAATAGACTAGACTTGAGGGGTTAGGAGCCTTCCGAAAACATTATCTCCATCTGTGAATACATCCAATTCATAACAGGACCATTGCCTTTATCACGACGTTTCACTACGCCCATTTCAACCACTAATGAATCGGGAATATGTTTAGTTGATAATTCAACAAGATCATTGGTATACCACTCTGCACTTGCTACATGTTCAGGCACTAATGCCCAACCAACACCACGAATCACCAGCGCTGTAATATAGTAATAACTGTCTATATGCCAATATTGAGACGAAATGGCTTTTGCCTGTGTATCTCCCATACGATCACGGATCACTAATTGGCGATATTGGTTAAGATCAGCAAGTGTCGGCACGGCAATCTTTGAGAGTGGATGGTTAGCAGAAATTATTAATGACTGACGAAACTGCCCTGTAGGGACAAACTCAAGGCTGTCAGGTAATTCTTTGAGACAGAACAAGATACCGAGATCCGCTTTTTTTTCATCAACCCATTGGGCTATATCATCTTGAGAGCCATTAATAATGGTTAACTTTAATAATGGAAAGCGCTGGGCGATTTCTGCAAAGAAACATTCAAATGCAACAATGGGAACGGCTTCATCCATCGCAACCGTTAACGACAATTCTTCACCAGAACTCACCGTCAGTGCACGTGACTGTAATCGCTGACACTGGGACAACACGGCTTGGGCTTCGATAAACATATCTTCACCTTGCTGCGTTAATACAGGCAACCGTGCCGTTCTATCAAAAAGTTCGAACCCTAAATCAGCTTCTAAATTAGCAATCGCGGTACTTACTCTCGATTGTGCCTTTCCCAATTTTCGTGCCGCAGCAGAAAATGAGCCTTGCTTAACGGCAGTAACAAAGGCTTCAAGTTGATCCAATGTCCAGTTCATTTTCCACCCACAATCATCCGAAAATCGGATGGATACTAACTTCCATCAATCTATATAACAAGCATAATGTGTTTCATCATATTCAGTGAAGACAATTCTATGCAAGACGCTCCAATTACTATTGATTCTAATGAATCCATTGCCCGTACCTTTTGGCGCTATGCCATCCCTTCTATCGCAGCAATGGTTGTTAACGGTTTATACCAGGTTATCGACGGTATTTTTGTTGGTCATTACGTGGGCTATGAAGGTCTTGCGGGGATTAATATCGCGTGGCCAGTTATTGGTATTATTGCGGGTTTAGGCATCATGATCGGCATGGGTGCTGGTAGCTTACTCTCAATTTATCGTGGCGAAGGCAACAATGCTAAAGCACAACAAACATTGTCTAGCAGTCTTTGGTTAATTGCGCTATTTGGTGCTTTATCCATGCTATTGATTCATAACTTTGGTACAGCATTACTCACAGCACAAGGCGCTGTTGGTAATACGCTCAACTTCAGCCTCGATTACATCAATGTATTCACTTGGGGAGCGGGGTTCACTATAGCCGCAGGCGCGTTGCCAATGCTTATTCGCAATGACGATAGCCCTAACTTTGCTACCGGATTAATGATTCTTGGCGCGGTGATGAACATAATCCTAGATTATCTATTTATTGGATTATTTGATCTCGGTTTAAAAGGTGCCGCAATCGCGACAGTTATTTCGCAACTCACCGTCTTTATAATTGGGGTGGGATATTTTTTCTCGGCACGTTCTCAGATACAAATAAATAAACTAACCCTCAATTTTTCAATTGCTTCGAAAGCGGTAACACTCGGAGCATCGAGCTTATTTATGTTTTTGTACTTTAGCTTCATTGTCGCATTACACAATAAGCTTTTCATGGTGTATGGCTCTTCTATACATGTTGGCGCTTTTGCCATTATTGGTTATTTGGGCACCATGTACTATCTAATTGCAGAAGGTATTGCTGGTGGTATGCAGCCACCAGTAAGCTATTACTTTGGTTCTAAACAAATAGATAAGATTAAAGCAACAGTCATGCTGGCATTAAAAATCATTCTGATATCTGGTATTGCTTCAGTTGCGCTATTGAATATCTACCCTGAAACCGTAATCAGCTTGTTCAGTAAAAATGACCCATTACTGTTTGCCGAAACACAAAAAGGTTTACGTTTACACTTGTTTGCTTTGTATCTTGATGGCTTTATTTTCTTAGCTTCGGTGTATTTTATGGCTGTAAATCAAGGCGGTAAAGCGCTCGCTATTTCAGTAGGCAATATGCTGATACAATTACCATTTTTGTTTTTCTTACCACAGTGGTTAGGCGTAAATGGTATTTGGCTTTCTGTACCGATCTCAAATATTGTACTTACCTTAATTGTTGCACCTATTTTATGGCGAGATATTCAACGCAGCAGCCACAGACATTCAGTGCAGCTTGCTAATATGGTTCGTTCACAGTAGCCCTTTCACCGGGGCTGTTGCAAATAATCAGATAAGGCAGATCTACCCAGCGATGGACTTAATGATTACTGGTAAACAACCTCTACATTGAAGAGACGATTCATGAAGACGGATCTCTCCCGCACAAGGTTTTTACGTTTATCATTGCGTAACCAGAAATCAAATTGCCCCTTGTTCAACATCCGTAATGATTCGAATCTCTGGATGGTTGACCAGGCTCGCTTTCGTATTTTGAAACCGCCGCTGCTCGACATCCCCTCGCAGTCGTCCCTCCTTCTTCAAGCGGGCAATCGCATTAGCGTATGAGGAATGCTTGTCTGTGTTTAACATTTTGGCTGATTGTCTAAGTCGTAATATCTCAGGCAGCGTCTAAGGAACTGATACGCGGCTTCTTTATTACGATTCTATGATGAGTCCTTTCGACGAAGAAGGACTCATCACATAAAGAACCCACTATGAACAAGTTAGTGGCTTTATTTTATCATGCCGATAATTTTTGCCACTTTTTCATACCTGAATGGCAAAAGCTGTCACTAAAAAGCAGCGAGAGCCTTTTCTCAGAAAGCCATTGGCTAACATGGCCAGTCAGAATACGGGATTATTAACGGCAGTTATGCCTTCAATACTTATATTTTTGATTGATACTGAGCATGTTCGATACCAATAGATGGTAAAATATAATTTACAATCAACTCTAATGGATAATCTTCATCCTGATCAATATATGCTCCTGATGTAATAACAAACGTTAACTCTAAATCTGGAATAATGAACATTTCCTGTCCGCCAGCTCCTCTCATTCCAGCGATTGTTAACTGTTCTCCATCTTTAGTAATAAATGGGAACCACCAGTTATGACCATATTCAATTGTCTTTTCAGGCCAAAATTTACCTTTTGGTTTTAAGCTCTCTTCAGCCCATTGCTCTGAAAAAATACGCTCTCCATTCCAAAGGCCCTTATTTAAGTATAACTGGCCCAATTTAGCAAAATCACGAGACCTTAAATATAATCCAGACGAACCTAAATAATCTCCTGTTACCTCATGAGCAAACCAATCATAATTTGATATTTCAAGCGGATTGAATAATGCCGTTTCTGCATATTGCCTAAGATCCATACCCGTAATTTTCTCGATAACACCGCCTAGCAGTACGCTCATAGCACCTTGGTAAACAAATTTTTCACCCGGCTGATAAGCAACACCTTTCCCAAAAATATAGGAATATGGGTCATCAGATAACCACATATTCATAGCATCACTATTTCTTTCCTCCCATTCTTTCCAATCAAGGCCACTATTAAAGTCCAAGGCATGTTTTAATTTAATATTCTTTTTCTTATCTAAATCTAGAATGTTTTCATTTGCATAATAATCAAATAATGGTGTATCTATATCTGATATTTCTTTCTTATATAGTAAATTACCGATCAGAGTTGATGTTATCGTCTTTGTTACAGATCTCATTTGGTGATAAGTATCAGGTGCTGATGGATAGGGATCTGGCATGGGAGTGCCATCTATTGAGCTTCTAACAGGGTAATATTGTTCAAAAACTAGCTGATCATTACGAGTAATAAGTAACGATTGTATTCTTTTGGATTTACGTGAGGTTACATGATTATGTAAATCAATCAGTGTGTTTTGGTCAAAACCTTCTTGTTCAGGCAAGCTTACTTTCCAGTCATTTTGACTGGCTTTTTGAGTCCAGCTAAAAGTACTTACATCGACTTTGGGTGGATAAAATACAATCCAACATATTAAAATCACGGGTACTAATATGACAGATATTTTTAATCCTAATTTTATGTAATCATTTTCCTTGATCATTACTACTCCAGCTTATTGCACACAAAAAAACTTGGATGACTTAATAGTCACACTGAAAACTAATATGTCACATTTAAACTAAACCCGATCAATGAATATATAATTTATGGGCGTAATTCATAAAGTGGAAAAATAAACTGAAGGTGACAGCTGGTCTCCTCCAGTTTGTCTACTACTAACTCGAATTCACATCATCAGTATTATGCCAGTCTGGCCAGATACCTCTCACAATAGTTGTTATCTAACATAGGAAAGTGCAATCCGGCTTCGCTCATTAGCATTTCGGTATCAGTCTGACTGATCTCAAAACCAGTCGTGCCTTCTTCCATATTTGACTCGCTGTTATTGACCTCTACAGCATTTTTTAGTGACAGCCAGTAGGGCGAGAATGGAAGTGGGTTATCGCTCTGACTGTATTGACCGACAAGTTCCAACCATTCTAAGAAGGTAACGCTTTCCAATTGCCAACTACTACATTGCAATATTTGATTCCAGCCTAATTTATCCCGACCGATCAAATGAAAATTCTGAGGTTGACTAGCTTGACCCAGACTCAGCTCTACCATGGCTTTGACTGCTATATCAATGGGTATCATTTTTTCAATGGAGTCGTCCTCTGGATACTTTCCTAACTGTTGGCATGTCAGTAAATACCGCGCCAGAATGTCATTATCGGCACAGTGGCCAGTCTTACTATCAGCCGATACCCGGCCAAGACGATAAATATGACATGGAATACCCTGCTCACGCGCTTTGTGAACCATCCCCTCTGCGACCCATTTACTTGCCGCATACCCACTGTCTGCGGTATGCCTTTGCTGTTCGATAGGAGAGTGTTCAGTCAATAACTGAACGCCGGGCTGAGGATTTAACGTTCCAATTGCAGACACATAACTGAATAGTTTAAGGCGTTGCTCTCCGGCCAGTCGAAGTAACGCTGTCGTACCGTCCACATTGGTCGGTTTAAGCGCACTGTAAGGGAGCAAGTGATGAACATACGCACCGTTATGAATGATCCACTGAACCTCTGAGGCTAGTGTATTCCATGCCTCCTTCCCAATTCCTGCATTGGGTTGACTGAGATCAGCCATAACGACCTGCAACCGTGCTTTATAATCAGGATGCCACAAACCGTACTTCGCCATGTTGTCTACAACGCGCTGCAAGCCAAGTTGCACATTGTCGGCACGAACAAGGCAGTAAACGTTGGCAGAGGGCAAGGTCACCAATACTTCATGTAGCAAGAAAGCACCAACAAAACCGGTACTACCTGTAAGCAAAATATTGCTCACCTTTCGCTGTCGGGCAGCATCAAGAATGTCAGAATAACGATCGGTTACTTGCATATCGCTTACCCTCACATCACCCTGTTCGGCCATTTCTTTAGCTAAGTCAATCCATTCAGGCTGAGAACGCTGGTAGTTATCCACTCTGAGCGCGAGTTCACGAATACTTGAAAACTCAAACAAGTCCCGTATGGTGAGTTCAACAGACATCTGCTCTTTGATTCGAGCGATCAGTTTAATACCTAATAAGGAGTGACCTCCTAGCTTGAAGAAACCGGAGTCGGTACTGATTTGATCCAAGTTAAACAAGACGCACCAGATAGCATGCAACTTTTCTTCCGTTGGCGTCTCTGCAGACTGAAATTCCTGACCTGATTCGCGGTTAAAAACCGGTGATGGTAGCTGGCTTCGGTCCAGCTTTCCCTGAACAGTCAATGGAATGCGATCGATAGGTATAATACTCGCCGGACGCATGTACTCCGGTAACTCTGCCTTCACATATGACCACATCTCATCATCAGTTACTGTTTCCGACTCTTCCTTGCCATGTTTATATACCACGTATGCCAGTAATATTTTTCCGCGCAGTGGGTCCTCGTCAACCACGATTCTAGCCTGATGAACACTGGCGTGCTGACTGAGCACACTTTCGACCTCACCCAGCTCGATACGGTATCCTCGTAGCTTGATTTGATCATCAATCCTACCAAGGTACTCAATATTCTCATCAGGACGAATACGTACCCTGTCGCCAGTACAATATAACCGCTCGATCTTGGTGGGCATGATTTCTTGCGTGATAAACGCTTTATCCGTTTCTGCCTGTTTAATATACCCCTGAGCCACTGCTGGCCCAGCAATACACAGTTCGCCAACGACGCCATCAGGCACGACTTGCCTTGATGCATCCAACACATAGCAACGGTGACTCGACAATGCGCGGCCAATAGGTACAGTATCGCTTGCATCCCAAGCGGCGGTATCGAAAACAGTGGCCACAATGGTCGTTTCCGTCGGGCCGTAAGTGTTGAGAAGCTGAACACGCTCGCCCACCTCAGCCTTCCAGCGGCTAAGTCGGTGCGCGGCCAATGCTTCTCCACCAAGAATAATCAATCGCAAAGACGGTGTAGGCATCGCTATGCTTACGTCGAGGTCAGCGCATAACTCATTCCATACCGCTGTAGGCAGCCCAGCAACCGTGACCCCATGCAGATGAACAAAGTCATTGAATTGCTGCCAGCCAGCCAGCACCATATCATTCCTATAAACAACTGTTGCTCCATGGATTAGAGCCATAAAATGCTCTTCTACACAGGCATCAAAGCTAAGTGACGACGTCTGTAGCACTTTATCATCCGGTGTAATCCGATAATGCTTCTGTGCCGCCACACAGTAGTTATTGAGATTGCCATGGCTGATCCTGACCCCTTTCGGCTTACCCGTCGTGCCGGAAGTATAATTTATATAGGCCGTTGCATCGTGAGAGCTTGGCTGCTTCGGCCAATCTTGGCACACCTGCAAGAGAGATAGATTTAGTTCAGTTAGATCTACACAAGGGCAGTCAATTTCAGTGCGATCCAGATTAACATCACAAATCAGCAAATCTGCACCACTGTCTTCCAACAAATATTTTTTTCTTGCTAAAGGCATGTCCGGATCTATTGGTAGATAAGCAGCCCCACATCCAAGCACGGCCAAAATTGCCACACTCATATTCAGAGATCGGGGCAGACAGATCGCCACCAACTTGTCCTGTCCTATGTTTTGCTCCAGCAACCAGCCACTCATTCGGCTGGCTCGTGCTATCAGTGCCTCATAGGTCAGGTGCTCTGTACCAATTTCAACGGCTATTGCTTCCGGTGCCCGTTTGGATTGCATTACAATGTTTGTAACCACATCGCACGAATCATCTGTAACGGCAGCGAGATCTGGTTCAAGTAATCTTACTTTTTGAGAAGGAGGGAGAATATTCAGCTCATCAACAACGCAATGACTGTTCTCTATAATGTCTTCCAGCAATTGACGATAACTATCTGCAAGCCGAATGATCGTCTCACGGGTAAAAATATCGGTGGCATACGACCAGCTAAGGGAACACTGACCTTCATGCTCAAAACCACCCAGTGTCAGATCAAATTGACTGCTTCCCTGCTTAAAAGGGAAAAAAGTACTTTCAATCCCCTTAAAGAATATATCATCCGGTGTATCGTTGTTTTGCAACACAAATAACACTTGAAATATCGCGTTATGACTCAAATCACGGTCAATTTTAAGCTCTTCAATCAGCATTTCATAAGGAATACTCTGATATTCAAAGGCATCGAGGATTCGCGTTCGACTGTCAGACAACAGCTGTTCAAAACGCGTCGACGACTGCCATTGTGTACGAATTAACAATGTGTTTACGAAGAACCCCATCAACCCCTGAAATTCGGGCTGATCACGGTTTGCTATCGGCGATCCAATGACCACATCTTTTTGCTGACTGTACCGCCCTATTAATACCGCAAAAATAGTCTGCAACAGCATAAACATGGTTACTTCATGCTTTCGCGCCAATTGATTCAACTTACTATACAGTTCAACAGGCAGCACCTGCATGTAGTAGTCACCTCGGTAACTGGGCTTATCCGGTCGTCTGGCATCCAGAGGTAACGTATGAACAGTCGGCATGCCCGCTAGTTGCTCCGTCCAAAACGCCAGATGCCTATTCAGACTTTCACCACTTAACCAACGTTTCTGCCAACGTGCAAAATCGCTGTACTGGTATTGCTGAACAGACAGAGGGCTCACCGTTCCATCAACATAGGCATTATATAAATCCGTCAACTCCCTAAAGAAAATATTGTTTGACCAACCATCGGTTGCGATATGGTGCATGTTAATCAGTACTACCTGTTGTTCCTCAGAGAGGTAAAACAGGTGGACTCTCAGCATGTATTCACAGCTCAAATCAAAAGGTAGGTTAGCTTCCTTGGCTACTCGATCTGAAACACTGTTTTGAACATCAGTGTGCGAAAGATCGACATCGACAATGTGAAAGCCCTCTATTGGCAATAAAACTGGTGTTGGCTCACCGTCAGTCAAACGATACACAGTTCGCAAAACCTGATAACGATCCAACATCTCAGACAGCGACTTTTCAAGTGCAGGCCTATTCACTTCACCTTTCCAGCGCAGTGCAAGTGCCAAATTAAACTGATTGGAAGCACCAAGTTGCTCAATAAACCACAATCGCCGCTGGTTATAAGACATTTCTAGTTTGTCGCTCTGTACACGGGGCAGTGCTAAATCCCGCGGATCCGACAAGTGTTCAATCAGCGCCTCTTTTTGCGCCTTTAGCTCTGCAATAAGATCTGGTGTTAAAATGCCTTCCGGTGCCTTTACTTTCAATTTTCCCTCTGAAAGAAAAAGGCTGATATCTTGCTCACTGCAATATTTAAGTAATTCAGCTAAATTCATAACTCTACCTTTTGGAAATCCTTCTCTAACAGCCCGTATTGCTCCTCAACAACACGGGCCACGCAGTTTCAAATGTTGCGCCAGAATTCCCTATTATCTATAATTCCATCTCGTGATAATTGGTGGTTTTGGTTTGGCTTTTCTGATCCGACAGCGAGTCAGAAAAAGCCTGATTTTTGTTTTTCTGTAAGTTAGCAAGACCCGCCACTGTCTTCTGGTCGAAAATATCTCTGATTTGAATACCAAGCCCCAGTTTCTGATTAATAACTGTCACCAGCTTCACGGCGTGAATAGAGTTACCACCAATTCTGTAATAGTTATCAAACACACCGACTCGCTTTATCTCCAACGTCTGTTCCCAAATCTGACACAATTGCCTTTCCAACTCATTTCGGGGGGCTTCATAATATTCGGCCTTCACCCACTGCGGCTCCGGTAACGCCTTTCTGTCTAACTTACCATTAGGCGTTAAAGGTATATTTTCAATCCAATTAATGGCAGAAGGCACCATATAGTCGGGCAGTTGTTGCAACAGACGCTGATGTAATTGTTCAGTATCTTGGTACGATGCATTTTCTGCAACAATGAAAGCGGCAAGATGTTGCTGACCTATATGCTCACGAACAGCAACAATCGCTGAGTCAATTCCTGGTAACATACACAGTGCATTTTCCACCTCTCCTAACTCAATTCGGTGGCCGCGAATCTTAACCTGATCGTCGTTACGACCAATATAAATCAGCTGTCCGTTCTTCTGGCGGCGCACTAAATCGCCCGTTTTAAATAAGGTACCGTTGATATCAGGAAGCGTAACAAAGCGCTCTTGCGTGAGTTGCTCTGCGGTATACCCGGCAGATAAACCTGCACCACTAACGTACAGTTCACCGGCACAACTGTCAGGTAATAGCTGCCCGTTTCGATTGACTACATACAACTCTGTCTGTGTTATCGGATAACCAATAGGGACTGACGTCGCATCATTTGGTAACTCGAGGGTGTTATACCAACAAATATCAGCCGCCACTTCAGAGGAACCATAGAGATTAAGCAAGCAGGCATTCGAAAAAATGCGATAGAATTGACGAACTAGACTCACTGGTAACTTTTCACCGCTTGAAGTCCAGAGACGAATGGTTGCCAGCAGTAACAACTCATCATTTGGCAGAGTAAGCAACCCTTCCAATAAACATGGCACCAGTACCAAACGGGTCACCTTATGCTCAGCCAAAACCTTGGCTAATCGTGAGGGATCACTGACGACAGCTTGCTCAACCACTAATAATGGAACACCATGAAGCAGAGCACCAAACAGTTCCCAAACATGATCGACAAAGTTCAATGATGTTTTCTGGCAGCAGATCTCATCTGCTTCGAATGGCCATTGCTGCCACATCCATTGCAGGCGATTGATAACCCCTCGCTGTGTTCCCATCACCCCCTTTGGTACACCGGTTGAACCCGATGTATAAGTGATATAAGTAATGGCATTTTCGGCTGATCTTTTTGAACTAAAATCAGGCTTTAACAACGTTTGTTGATTAACGAGACTACTGAGATCGACTTCAACAAAAAAAGCGGTAGTCTTTAATTCAGTTTGTTGTTCAGGTGTCACCGCGATCACCGTCACACCAGCATCCTGCACCATATACGCCAGTCGTTCTGTTGGATAACCTGGATCGAGCGGCACGTAGGTAGCCCCTAATTTCAGGGTTGCGAGAATAGCCACAACCATCTCCGGACCACGCTGAGTATGTATCCCTACCCTGCTACCCGGATTTACGCCTCTGCGCTCTAGTTCCAAAGCAAAAATATCTGACCTAATATCCAACTCAGCGAAAGACCAGGAATTATGGTTAAAAATAAGTGCGGTTGCATCTTTGTTCTGCTGCACCTGATTGTCAAATAGCGATATTAGATCTGCTATTCCATCAGAATTACTCTGTTGCTTAGCCTCTATATAACCGCTCTCTGAAGATATTATATCCGGTGAGATAAGCGATAACGTCTTAACTGGTGCTGTAGGAGATATGATGGATTCATTAACCAAATGCTCAAACAGACGGGCAAAACGAACCATAGATTCAGAAGTAAACAGATCAGTGTTGTACTCCCAATACAGATTAAGCTTTCCCTCGTATTCGCTCGCATAGAGGGTAAGATCATATTTCGACGAGATCGCTGAGCTTGGTTCCGCCTTCACTTCCACACCGGGTAAAATTAATTCAGGCGCTATATTGTTCTGTAGTACCAACATAACCTGAAATAGTGGACTATGATTTTGTGGGCGAGCAATATTTAACCGCTCCAGTAATAGATCGAAAGGCAGCTGCTGATGATCAAAAGCACTCAGCAAAATCAAGCGACATTGAGACAATAAATCAATAAACGAATCCTGTTGATTGAGTTGACACCTCAGCGGTAACGTATTAATAAAAAGACCAATGATATCATTGAACCGTGTATCCCCTCGGTTCGCTACGGGCGTACCTATCACGATGTCATCGTCCTGACCTAAAGACGACATCATCAATGCCAATACAGCATGAAGACCCATAAAAAGGGTTGCATTGTGTTTCTGACACAAAGACTTGAATGACTCTAATCGTAATGAATCTACTTCAGTTTCGAGAACTGCACCGTGGAAAGTCGGATCTAGTGGTCTTGTGAAATCAAATGGCAAAGAATGTGACACTGGCGCGCCTAGCAAATGGTTCCCCCAGAACTCTTCAAGTGGCATTAATAGCTTCCCGTGTAAATATCGCCGTTGCCAGTAAGCATAGTCGGCGTATTCTAGCGGTAATGGTGGTAACGGCGTTGTATCCCCCTGCAAATATTTTTGGTAAAGCATACTAATCTGTTGGGTTAGAACGCTGGATGACCAACCATCTGAAGCGATGTGATGCAATGTTTGCAGCAATACATAATCATTAGAGCCAACCTTAAGCAATCGATTTCTTATCAGGATGTCATGCTCAAGATTAAATGCCTTGTACAACTCCTTATTGGCTTCTTTCTCCACTCTTTGCGTTAAGTCATCACTTGTGAATTCTGAAAGATCAACAACTTCTAACGCCTCGAAAGCAAAATGGTGAATCACTTGCCGAGGTTGCCCAGATACAACCTCAATACCGGTTCGAAGTGTGGATTGAAGGCGTATCAATTCATTGATCGCCCACTCCAAAGCCTCGATATGTAATTCACCTCTGAGTCTGATCTTCATTGGCATGTTATATTGCAGACTCTCATCACTCACCTGCTCAACCAACCACATCGCCTGCTGCGAATAACTGAGTGGTATTATCGCGTTCTCAGGACGTAAACCTAATGGCCTATTATATCCGGTAGTACCGTTATCTGATAACCAATCGAGTAATTCCTCTTTGTGCTCAGCTATTGTGGCTCTTAGTGACGGGCTGATCCCAACCTTGAGTTTTCCTTTATCAACAGAAAGTTCGATACCTCGATCTTTTAACGAATCTATAAATAATTCTGCATTCATTGTTAAATTTCCTCGTCCATAACTATGAGATCATCGATCCCTTCCAAATCCGAATCAGAAACTATCAATGCCTCGTCACCCAAACTTTCAAGAAGGGCATCAAGGGTAGCTGCTTGGGTTGTGATGGTCTGATGTTCAAAAATCATCTGAACTGACAACACCAGATTGGGATAACGTTGCTTAATTTGATTGACTAATCTAAGTGCCAACAGTGAATTCCCCCCAACCTCAAAAAAGCGCTGTTCAGTACTGCTATTCACTGAAAGTAGGAGTTCCCATTGCTCTGACAACCACGCTTCCGTTTCTGTCTGAGGCGAACTAAATTCTGTTCGAACATGAATGTGGGGGGTTGGCAGCGCCTTCCGTTCTAGCTTACCGTTAGGCGTTAACGGCATATGCTCAACCACCACGAAATATGAAGGCACAAGATGCTCTGGTAAGCGCGCATGAAGATAGTCTCTTACTGCCTCGGTCAATAGCTCTTCACCCTGATTCGGCACCAAATAAGCTACCAGCGCAGGACTGCTCAGTGATTCATCCAGCAAAACAACTACTTCACGTATACTTTCCATTTGGTAAAGTACAGATTCAATTTCACCTAACTCAATCCTGAAACCACGTAACTTAATCTGGTGATCTAGACGTCCCATATATTCCAACGTCCCATCGACCAGCCAGCGTACTTTGTCACCGGTTTTATAGAGCCGTCCGACGTCATTAAACGGGCTTGGAATAAATGCTGCTTCAGTAAGCTCTGGCTTATTTAAATAGCCTCTAGCAAGACCGACACCAGCCAGATACAGCTCACCAGACACATTGACTGGCACTGGCATTTTCTGTTCATCTAACACAACCACCTGCATATTGGCGATAGGCCTGCCTATTGGCACCCGACTTTCAGTACTTTCTCGTTCACAGCCCCACCAAGTAACATCGACGGCAGCTTCTGTTGGGCCATAAAGATTATGTAATTCTGCATTATCATTAATTGCATAAAAACGCTGTTGCAACTCAAAAGGTAAAGCCTCTCCGCTACAAAATACATAACGTATTGAGTGGCATTGTGAGAACAATGGCTCATCAACAAATAGTTGTAACATTGACGGCACGAAGTGCAGCACTGTGATATTTTCACGAATAATAAGATCAGCCAGATAAGCACCATCTTTATGTCCATCCGGTTTTGCCACCACCAATTTGGCGCCAAACATCAACGGCCAGAAAAATTCCCATACAGATACGTCAAAACTGAATGGTGTTTTTTGCAGTATTCTGTCTTGCGCAGACAAAGCATATGCATCCTGCATCCACATCAATCGGTTGAGGATTGCACCGTGATCCACCATGACGCCTTTGGGATTGCCTGTTGAACCTGAGGTATAAATGACGTAAGCAAGGTCGTCTAAATTTACTGACACTGCTGGATTAATCTGTGGAAAAGAGCTTAATGTATCCGCTACAGCATCGAGCAGAACGTCCTTCCGATGCGCTTCAAAATCCAAAATCCCTGTATGAGTCAGCACCAATGAAACCTGAGAGTCACCCAGCATGTAACTAATTCTGGCCTGTGGATAGCTAGGATCAATAGGCACATAAGCCATACCCGCTTTCAGGATCGCCAATAAACTAATCACCATATCCAAACTACGAGGCAAGCAAACACCAATCAGCGAATCCGGTCCAGACTCTGCTACCTGTTCCAATAGGTAATGTGCTAATTGATTAGCGCGCTGATTCAGAGCGTCATAAGTCAAGCTCTGATCGCCAAACACCAGAGCAACAGCATGGGGTTGTTGCTCAGCTTGCGTTTCAAACCAATGATGGATGAGTTTAGACGTGTCGTAATCTTTATCTGTTTTATTCCACTGAGTAAGCATCTCTTGCTTCTGGTGGTCGCTCAGTAAAGCCAGCTTCGATACTGGTTCATCGACAGATTGAACAATACTCCACAACAAATTTTCATAGTTCTCAGCCATTACTGCTATGGTCGAGTCACTGAAAAGTGCAGAGGCATATTCGAAGAATGCACCTATTTCACCATTCTCTTCTCGGCAATACAGGCTAAGATCAAATCGAGAAACTCCTTCTTCTGGCAATAATTCCTTGGATTGGACGTTATTCAACGACAGAGTGTCAGCACGCATCGACTGTAAGGCAAACATGACTTGGAATAGTGGCGTATGTGATGTACTCCTCTCAGGGCGCAATCTATCCACCAGCCATTCAAAAGGAACATCCTGATAAGCCATCGATGTTGCAATTCTTTCTCGGGAATCTGCGAATAACTGTGCAATTGTTGGGTCACCTGACAAATCAGTCCTGACTACTAGCGTATTTACAAAAAGACCAATCTGGTGCTCCAGCTCGTCATAATCCCGACCTGCAACTGGCGTTCCCATAACAATGTCTTTCTCACCACTGTAACGGCTGAGCAACACACTGAACGCAGACTGCAACAACATAAACAGGGTGATGTTTTGCTCGATACACACTGCGCTGAGTTTTTCAGTCAATGCCGACGACAATTTAAAATGTTGATATCGGCCTTTATAATTCTGAACTGCAGGGCGCGGATAATCAGTCGGTAGCGAATGCAGCGCCGGAATACCTTCTAAATGCTCAGTCCAATATTCCTGCAATACCTCCTTTTCTGTATCCAGCCACTCCCCCTGCACAGCAGCATAATCCACCATGTCATAGGCAAGTTCAGGTAGAACCAAAGGCTGACCAGATACGTTGTTGTAATCTTTACTGAGTTCACCTAAAAAGACACCCCATGACCAACCATCAGAGGCTATATGATGCATCGTCAGTAGTAGCTGATATTTTTCTTCACCTAAAATCAGCAACTTGGCGCGCAACATATAGTCGAATTCTAAATCAAAAGGCTCTACCGCCATTTTTTGCTGACGTTCCTGGCTGATGAACGCTTGCTCTGTTACGTCTAGATGCGAGATATCCTCAATCTGCAGGGTAAATCTTTCTGCCGATAACAACGCAATAACAGGCTCTGCATCGGTGGCAACAAAAACAGACCGTAATGAAGTAAACCGTTCAACTTTACGTACAATTGCCTTTTCAAGACGTTCAACATCCAACTCACCCTCTAGAGTAAAGTGCAGTGGCATGTTGTAACTCCCTTTTCCATTAGGAAGTTGCTCAATAAACCACATCCGCTGTTGGGCATAACTCGCCCGACGGGGAGCTAAACTGTCCACTTTAACCAATGCAGGTCTGACCGTAGCGCCACTTCGCTTAATTTCTGAGGCTATATCCCTTAGAATGCGGTGTTTAAAGACGATATTCAGCGGTAATTCAACACCCAATTTCGCCCTGACCTTCACCACCATTTTCACAACAAGCAGTGAATGCCCCCCCAAGTGAAAGAAATCACTCTCTGCGCAAGGCAACGAATCAAGGCTAAGTACTTCTCGCCAAATAATAGCCAGCTGGTGTTCAGCCTCTGTCTCATACGAAACAGCCACTAAATCCTGCGAAGGCGTCATCCGAGGAAGTGCTTTACGGTCTACTTTACCGTTTGGCGTCAGTGGCAGTCGCGTCAACCGGTGAATGTCGGCCGGCTGCATATAGTCAGGTAGTAGTGGCTTCAAAAACGACCTGAGTTGGTCAGCAAACTCTCTCTCGCTATGCTCAAGATCGTGAGTGACAATATAGGCAAGTAGTTTCTGATTAACATCGACCCCATCGGCAATCACCGTGCAGGCCTGAATGCCCGGATACTGGTTGATCACCGATTCAATTTCACCCAGTTCAATACGATGACCACGAATTTTCACCTGATGATCCAGCCGACTCAGATAGGTGATCTTACCGGAATGCTCCAGCCGCACCTGATCGCCGGTTTTATACCACCGTCGGGCGGGAAGATCTGGAAATTTGTGAACAACAAAACTGGCTTGTGTCAATGACGGACGTTCATGATATCCCCTTGCCAAATTTGAGCCGGATAAATAAAGTTCACCTGCAACTCCTTTCGGAACGACTTCTCCCAATGGGTTAAGAATGACAGCACCACAGTTGGCCAGCCACCCAGAGATAGGCACGTAACCATTTTCACTGTTAAGATCTTCCTCTGTAACCTCGGCTGCTGTTACCCAAACAGTCGCTTCTGTCGGGCCATATTGGTTCCATAAACGACCACCTGTTTGCAGCAGTTTTTCTGCTAGTGCCACTGGTAGCGCCTCACCACCACAAAGTAGTTTAAGTCCAGGAGTGCCGAACCACTGCCCGCTGTCTTGCAGCAACTGGTATCCGGTAGGAGTGGCCTGCATGATGCGAATGTCATGATCTTCAATCAGTTGTTGTACCGCTTTGCCTTGCAGCCTTTCTTCTCTGGTTGCCAGCACACAAGTAGCCCCACTGATAAGTGGTAGAAACAGCTCAAGGATGGCGATATCAAAAGAGATAGTCGTCAACGATAGCGTATGATCGGTTTCCTGAACGTCATATCGTACTTTGACTGCTGAAATGAAGTTGCTTAACGCCCCATGCTCTATCAGCACGCCTTTCGGCTTACCAGTAGAACCCGATGTATAGATAACATACGCAGGGTTGTCTTCAGCGATCTTAATACCAAGGTTCTCTTCATGCTCGGCGGGAATAGGCTGGTTCCAACGTTCATTTAACAGACATACTTTGGTGTTGATGCTTTTCAGAAGAGGCTGGAGTTCTCGATTGACCGCCTCACTCGTAATTACGATCACGCAACCAGCATCGTCCAACACGCCTGACAAGCGATCTTCTGGAAATGCTGGGTCCAAAGGCACATAAGCGGCCCCTGCTTTCATAACACCAAGCAGAGCAACCACCATATCTACCGAACGATCCAATAGAATTCCAACGAGATCCCCCTCTCTTACACCTTCTGCGAGCAAGTAATGCGCTAGAACGTTGGCTCGTTGATTAAGTGCCTGATAGGTCAAAGATTGCTGACCTGAAATCACAGCAATTTGATCCGCCGAGCGCAGAACTTGCTGTTCGTACAACTTGGGTAAAGTCAGCAACCCTTTTTGCTGATCATTTTCATCCATTCCCCCTGTAATTAAAGCCTGCTGCTGGCGGCAACCTTCTGCATCATATATAGCTATGTGAGTGTCTGCTGCTCGTTCAGTCATTCCACTGAATACACGCTGGTAACAAGCTTCCAACTCTTTGGCATACTTATGATTAGTTTCATGCTCTCCGTACTGCAACTCGAGTACTAATGTCTCTTTCTCCGCAAGCATAAACTGTGCGACCCAAGAGAATTCTGACGCTTCATATTTCGCTAAGTATGACAAGCGGACAGCGCTGTTTTCCGCCAGCTGCTCATAACTGTGGAAATGGGTGAAATTAAACAGTATCTGATCCAGCTTTAACCCCGTATTTTGCTGAATATCTGCGATAGGATATAAACGATGTGCCGAACTGTGATTCGCCATATCACTGATATTCTGTATCAGCTCGTTCCAAGAACCGGGCATCAGTTGATGACGCAATGGGAGCGTATTCAGGAACAAGCCCAAACTATTCTCACTGCCAGACATCGCCGGACGGCCATTGCTCACGACACAACTCATCACGTCTGCTTCGCCGGTCATCAGTGATAACACCTTGAAATGCCCTGCCAGCAATACATGCTGCAGCGGTACTTTCAACTGATTCGCCAGCTGCTTTAACTGGGGCAGCAACACCGTTAGCTCATGGCTAAAGTAGCGGGCTTTTCCTTCAGATCCATTCGCCGTAGGCAACTCACTCACTGATGCTTCACGCAAGCTCTCCTGCCAGAACTCTCTGGCACTAATGTCCTGACGGCTTGCCAACTCTTGTGTAATAAAAACATGATAAGGAAGTAGCTCTTCCTGCCACGTCCATCGCTGCTGATTGAGTTTAGATTGGTATATCTGACTGAGTTCAGTGTTAAACTTTGACACACTCCAACCGTCAAGAATCGCGTGAGAGAATGTCACCGTAAAGGCAAACGAATCATCCTCAAGCAGATAAATCCCCATACGAATAAGCGTTCTGGCATTGACGTCGAAAGGCTGACTACGCTCTTCGGTTATCTCTTTCTCAAGTGCACCTTGAATTTCATCGGAAGCCAGGTGCTGCCAGTCTGTTACCTTGATAGCAGGCTCAGCATTGCCATAAACCAACTGGATAAACTGGCCTTCCTCTGGATCCAGCCAGAAACCTGATCTCAATAACTCATGGCGTTCAACCATCGTTTGCAAGGCATGACGAAAAGTCTCTGGCTGCCAAGGTAAAGACAACTGGTAGGCAAACACATCGTGATAAAGATCTGAGTGCGTTTCCATCTGATGCTGATAGACCATTCCTTCCTGCATAGCCGCAGCCGGATAGGCATCGACAACATCATCAAGTGCCATCAATGCATCCGGTTTTTTGGCCTGATTAAGCAGCGAGAAAGGATGATAATTTGGTATGTGCGCCTGCAGCCCAACAGTTTGCATACATCTAGCGATCGCGGCAAAGTGATTTGCCGTAAAAAGTTCACTAACCGTAAGCTGATAGCCTCTTTCCGCCAGCTGACCGATGAGCTGAAGAGCGATAATAGAATCTCCGCCTACAGTAAAAAAGCTGTCAGTCATGCTGATCGCTTTCAGGCCGAGTACCTGAACGGCCACATCAGCCAATACATGTTCCTGTTCAGTCTGTGGATGAAGTACAACCCGATCCGCCTGCTGTATTTCGAGCGAGAGCAATGCTTGCCGATTCACCTTCCCGTTGCTGGTTAGCTGAATAGCCTCAACCTGGTGAATGGCCGATGGCACCATATATTCCGGCATATGCTCGGATAAGTACTGGCCGAGTAATTCTGAATCAAATTCTAAGTTCCGTTCAGAAACAGCCTCAACAAACGCGACCAGACGTTTATGTCCATTTTCCGAACTCACAACAATGACAGCGGCCTGACTGACCTGAGGATACTGACGCAAACATGACTCAATTTCGCCCAGTTCGATCCGGAAGCCTCGAATTTTCACCTGTTGATCAATCCTGCCAAGGTATTCAAGGTTACCGTCTGCTAATTGCCTTACCAGATCACCACTGCAATAAACAGTGCCCCCGTCGGGTTGATGAGGATCATCAATAAAACGTGATTCCGTGAGTTCTCTGCGGTGCAGATACCCACGAGTAACCCCCTCACCACCAACTATTAATTCCCCCGGAACGCCAACTGGTAAAATATTCAGATTAGCATCACAGACGTAAGCAAAAAGATCAGGTAAAGGGCGACCAATAACACTGCATGGCTGCTCACTGTCTGCCTGACTAATAGCCTGATAGGTCACATGAACAGTGGTCTCCGTAATTCCATACATATTCACCAGCTGCGGTTGTGTATCACCGTAACAGGTAAACCAATCAGCCAACGCACTGAAGTCCAGCGCTTCACCACCAAAGACCACATAACGTAATGCCGTCTTCCGCGCCTGATTCACCGCTACTTTACTAAGGTTATAGAAAGCCGAAGGGGTCTGGTTCAATACCGTCACACCCTGCTGGCAGATCAGATCAAAGAATAAGTCTGGCGAACGGCTTTGTTCATAGCTGACGATGACCAACCGGCCACCGTAGGCCAGTGCCCCCCAAAGCTCCCAGACAGAAAAATCGAAGGCATAAGAGTGGAACAGTGTCCATACATCCTGTTGACTGAAAGAAAAGTCTTGATTGACTGCCGTAAACAAACGCACCACATTTCGGTGTTCAACCATGACACCTTTCGGATTACCCGTAGACCCTGACGTATAGATCACGTAAGCCAGATTTGATGAGTCTAGAGACGCAATATCAGGATTCAGATCATCTTCTGGATGATCCTCGTGTTGAAGAATTGATATCACCTGGGCCTGAGTAGCTATTTTACTGTCAGTTACAACCCAGGAAAGTTGAGCATCCTGTTCAATGAACTGACGGCGTTGCTCCGGATAATTAGGATCAAGAGGCACATAGGCACCACCAGCCTTAAGAATGCCTAGAATACCTATGACCATGTCAAACGAGCGAGATACATGTAACCCCACAAGCTGATCAGGTTTTACTCCAGTCTGAATCAGTGTACGAGCTAGACGATTGGCCCTTCGATTCAGTGATTGATAGCTTATCGTCACGCCTTCGTGTATTAGAGCAACACTGTCAGGCTGTTTTACTGCCATTTGCTCAAACTGCTGATGAATACAACCTGTTGGGGCAACCGAGGGGTCAAGATGAACCGCCTGATGCACCAGACTGTCATGTTCGTCTTCTGTTAACATAGACAACGCTGAGACTGGCTGTTTACCACCTTTCAGCATATTTTTGATCAAAGAAACAAAGTGGCTTAGTAAAGCTTCTGCCTGTAGTACAGACAGATAGTCAGTGTCGACATCCAGATGTATTTTCAGCGCTTCACCTGGCAAGATGATGAGGCTGATCGGGAAGTTATTTTCCTCAATCGCATCAATATCCAGAATCCTCAACGCATTATCACCTGTTTCCACACTTTCTGACCGATCGGCAGGATAGTTTTCAAATACCAGTAAGCTATCGAACAAACTGCCTTCTGCCTGACTCCATGATTGAATACTCCGAAGACCCACATAGCTGTAATCTTCATCCTGACGAAGTGAGGACTGTATAACTTTTAACCATTCCGACAGAGTAACACCAGCTTCCGGCAAGGCAAGACGAACCGGAATAGTTGTAAGACACGGACCGATGATGGACTCAATGTGATCAAGTGATGCCGTTCTTCCCGATATTGTCTGTCCGAATACAATGTCGTCATTGTTACTGTACTTACTTGCTAGCAAACCCCATGCAGCCTGCAAAATCACATTCAACGTCGTTGAATACTTTGCAGCAAAGGAGGTCAGTTCCTGGGTCAATTCCTTCTCTAACTGAACAGAGAGATTAGCTTTTTCACTGATGTCTTTACTGCGATTTATGATGGAGTGCTCAGGCAGTAATCGACTTGAACCTGATATTCCCGCCAGACGTGTCTGCCAGTACTTCTTCGCGCTCTCTGCGTCCTGCTCTCTTTGCCATGCCACATAGTGCTTAAATAAAGCTGGAACCGGATCCAGAGGCTTGTTTCCTGAGTAGATAGCTTTCAGTTCATCAAGCAGTAATGAAATACTCCAGCCATCAAGCAGGCTGTGGTGGAATTGCCAGACAAGCCGCCAATCATCATTTCTGAGTCTGATCAGAGTAAAACGCATCAGTGGTGCGGAATCAGGAACGAATGGTGATTGTCTTGCCTCTGTAATCCACTCCTGAAGTCTGGTTATCGGGTCTGGCTCTGAACGCCAATCAAGTTGCAGCCAGTCAATCGAGGGAGAGGTATAAACAACCTGATGAGCAAGTTGAGACTCTAGCGCAACAAATACGGTTCGCAGAATAGAATGGCGCTCAACAAGGGATAGCCAACTTTCCTTTAACCGCTTTTCTTCCAATTGAGTTAAGCTCAACACGAGCACATTGTTGTACATCACAGCGCCTGGGTTGGCGATAGCGTGGAATAACATACCTTGCTGAGTCGGGGTAACCGGATACACATCGGACAGTTTGCTGATCGGTTGTATCACCGCAGAAAATTCATCGACACTCAGCGTCGAAAAAGAAAAATCGGATCGCGTGTGAATCGGGCTTGCTGACGCACAGTGTTCAAGGATGACTGTCAGGTGACGCATAAAATCATTTGCATGACGGGCCACAAGCCCACTCGCGAAATGCAGTGTCGAAAAATCAAACCGAACGAGCAATTCTCCGTTCTGCACTAGAGCGTTTATGCCCAACTTATGCTGCCGTATTCTGGCAGAGGATATGTGGTCTCCGGCCAAAGAGGTATTAAGCTTACCGCCAGTGCTCGAAAACTGCCCCAGATAATTGAAAACCACATCAGCATTCTGCGCTTCCTGACGAAGATCCAATAACTGGTGAAGAAAATGCAACGCGCCATACCCCAGACCATTATCCGGAATTGCTCGCAATTTTTCTTTTACAGCAATAATTTGATCTGCTGACGTTGGCATTTTTGTCAGACCAACAGGGTAGATACTAGTAAACCAGCCCATAGTTTGCTCAACATCGTAACCAGTCATATCACGACCGTGGCCTTCCAGCTCAATTCTGAACTTCGCCTGATCACTCCACTCAGATAGCACATTCACCAGGGCAGCTAGCATCAGTTCATACGGACGAGTGTTGTAAGGGTCATTGGCTGACTGTAGCAACTGCCCAGTCTGTTTCGCAGGTAAACGAACAGTGACGTATTCAGTTGTGGCTTCACTGGCTTTTTTCCTGCCCTCTACAGGCAGCTCGGCAGGTATGGCAAGCTCAGATTGCCAGTAACTGATTTCATGCTGGCGTTGTTGGACAAACGCTGGATCGTGCAATACTTCGGCCCATTGCTGAAGTGAAAGCTCTGAACGCAGTGGCAACAAACTTTCTTCATGATCCTCGTTGAGGCACAGTATCTGCAGCTCTTCTTCCAGAATACGCCAGCTCACCCCATCGACAATCAGGTGATGCATAACCCATAACAGTTGATCGCCGTCTTTACGTTTAATAAGCAGACAACGGCTTAATTCACCATTCTGAACAGACAGTGACAAATGCAACTTTTTCACCGTTTCGGCTAGCTTGGCAACCGCTTCTCGCTCGTCAACGCCTCGTAAGTCCAGTTCATGAAAACTGTCACTCACTCGATCAAGGTTAAAAGGCCTATAGCTGGCAGTCTCAAAGCCTGAGTCGAAGAATATTCTAAATACATCATGCCGCTGCCAGATAGTTACCAATACACTTAACCATTGTGCTTTGGTCTGGTTCGGAACAGCAAAGAGCATAGATTGATTATAATGATCTATTGACTCGCTATCGTTCTCGAAAAAAGCTCGCATCATGGGCGTCAGCCGCTGTGTACCAGAGGCTGGTAGCCATTCCTCCTGTTCCGCTTTGTTATCAATAAGCTCAACATTTCTGGCCTGCTCTGCAATTGTCTGGTGCTCAAATATAAATGTCGAGCTCAGCTTCAATCCATCCCGCCGAGCTTTTGCCACCAGTTGAATGGCTAGAATAGAGTCGCCACCTACTCTGAAGAAGTTACTATTAATAGCTAATTGCTTCGTCGGCAATACGCTCAGCCACAAATCAAGTAGCTGTTGTTCCCGAGGCGTCTCAGGCTGTATCAACAACATCAGCTCGCTGTTTTCGACTTCATCCTGATGTACCATTGACCGAAGTGCCTGACGATCAATTTTGCCATTGACCGTCATCGGCATCGTCATTAACACCCGAATCTGAGCCGGAATCATATAATCTGGTAATTGTGCGGCTAATGCATAACGGATCTGCTCCGTAACCTCAACGTGATCAGCCTGATTTGCTAGTGTAACGTACGCAATTAGGTTGCCGTTCGACTTGTCATCTTTGATGACGGCTTGATCCTGAATAACACTCAGGCAACCCATAACTGCTTCAATTTCCCCCAGTTCAATTCGAAAACCACGGACTTTCACCTGATTATCTCGGCGGCCAAAGTAAACTAAATTACCCTGTTTTCGGCTGACCAGATCCCCAGTTTTATAGAGTCGTTCGTGTCCAGCTTTGGCATAAGGGTTCGCAAAAAAACTGGAATCAGTCAATTCAGGACGATTCAAATAACCTCGAGTAACACCGTGACCGGACAGATACAGCTCACCAATCGCACCTTCAGGAACCAAAGCCATATCACTGTCAAGTACATAGGCTCTTGTATAAGAGATGGGAGTGCCAATAACTGGCTCAACATCAATCGGACCTTCCATCAGAGCGTAAGTGGAATACGTTGTATCCTCTGACGGACCATACAGGTTATAAATTCGGTTGATCTTAGACGCTGCAAAAGCACCATTAACACGTTTTTTCGACAGCGGCTCACCCGCTACATTCAGTGTTTTCACCGAATCAGGAATAGCTTGAGCCGAGATAAGCGCCTCTAAAGCGCTGGGAACAGTATTTATCAACGTTGGGAATAGATCATCTCGCTCAACCAACTCCGATATATCATCAACCAACAGGATAGTGCCGCCATTTAGTAACGGGGCCCATATTTCATAAACAGATAAATCAAAATTGAGTGATGTACTAAACAACACTCGTGATAGTTCTTCCTGTGAATAATTTTTAGCCGTCCAGTCCATTAAAGCGGCCACGTTACGATGTTCGACCATGACACCTTTCGGTTTGCCCGTCGAACCAGATGTGTAAATCAGATGAGATAGCTGTGCTGGATCACACGACATATCTGGGTTTTTTTCTTCTTCATTCTCAGCCGATTCGGTCAGCGTCAAGTCTTCTGATAACAACATCGTACAGTCAGTTGATTTAAATGTTTCCGCATATGCGGCCTCTGTAAGCAGTACCCTACATCCTGAATCAGTCAGAATAAATTGCTGACGATCTTCGGGATAGCTAGGATCCACTGAAACATAACAGCCTCCCGCTTTGAGTGAGGCAAGAACAGCAATGATCAACGCTGGTGTGCGATCAAGACATAATCCAACGGGTGCCTCTTTACTCACTCCTCTGTCTACCAGTTGGCTGGCCAAACGGTTTGCCAGACAGTTCAGCTCACAGTATGTAAGAGTTTTGTCCCTGTAAGTCAGAGCCGGAAGATCTGGGGTGTTTTTCACCTGATTCTCAAACTTTTGGTGCAAACACCATGCAGGATTAACAATAGATTCTGATTGAGCACCACTGACTAGCAGACTCAGCTCTTCTTCACTGAACAGATTGATCGTCGAGAGTGACTGTGAGGGATTATCCAGTACAGAATACATCGCTTGATGTACATGCTCAGCCATCTGAGCAATCGTCGCTGACTTGAAGAGTGCCGTGTTGTATTCAAAGTTAAGGGTGAGTCTCTGTTCATGTTCAAAACAAATTAACGAAAGATCATATTTGGTATTGGTGTAAACTGGCAGTTCTATCGCTTGCTGTTCGACACCATTCAATTTCAGGGCTGGAATATCCATATTCAGCAGTACCAACATCACCTGAAAAATAGGTGCATACGCATTACTGCGGTCAATTTGAAGCGAGTCAACGAGTACATCAAATGGCAGATTCTGGTGTTGGTCAGCTTCTTTAATGATCTGATTAACCTGTTTAAGCCAATCCGTAAAACACGGATCCCCTTGCCAACGCATCCTCAGTGCCAGGGTATTTACGAATAAACCCACCATGGACTCAAAATCAACATGATTTCGGCCAGCAAAAGGCGATCCAACAACAATGTCTTTCTCTCCACTGTAGCGTGACAATACGACAGAAAAAATACCCTGTAGCACGGTGTACAAAGTAACATCGTTGTCACGAGCTAACTTGTTCAGCGCCTGAGTCTGAGAAAGTGAAAGGGTCAGTGAATGTGTTTCACTGGAGTATGACATTGTGGAGGTACGTGGATAATCCAAGGGTAGACGATGCAACGCTGGAGCCCCAGCCAGCTGCTGTTGCCAATAAGCCTTTGATGGAGCAATCTCTTGCTCGAACTGCGCTTTCTGGCGCCAAGCAACATAATCACTGTATTGGAAAACAGTGGGAGGAAGTGAGATTGGTTGATCTTGGACAAGCGCATTGTAAGCAGTCTCCAGTTCACGCGTCAGAACACGCCACGACCAGCCGTCCATTGCAATGTGATGCATCACCATAAGTAACATGTACTCATCATCGCTGAAACGTATTAATCTCACCCGCAACATCAGGTCGCTGGCAAGATCAAAAGGTTGACCAGCCTCCGCCGCCAGAATAGCCTGCTCTTTCTCACTTTTTTCACTTAGAGAAAGGTCACAAAGATCATCTATTTGAATAGAGAGCCCGGCTGCTGACTCAATATGTTGCCATAGCTGATTATCTTCAAAGTGATAGGTCGTACGGATGATTTCATGGCGATCCACGAGTAAAGAGAACGCTTGTTCCAATACAGGGATATTCAGTTCCCCTTTCAGGTAATATCGGTACCCAGGTTCGACATATGCCGCTTCTGCACCTTCCTGTTGACTGATAAACCACAGCCCGCGTTGCCCGTTATGCACCTCGAAGATCGCTCGTTCTTCGCTCGAACCTGCAGTTAATACATGCTTGCTTCCGCCACCCAACAAGGATAGTAATTCAGGTTTATGAGTCAAAATTTCACGGCGAAGTTCATTGGGTAACTTCCCTTTGACACGTAGTTGGCCTCCTTCTACTTCCAACTTACATCCCGCCAATTTTAATGCACTCAATAACTCAATAAGACTCATACTCGCTTCCTGCCATATATTCCGTGAATTTAACTACCGCTTGTTTTTAGCTACACCCTAACTTGACAATCACGCCGTTTTTAACGAAGCGCACAATTGATCAAGCAACAAGGCTCTTTGTCGGAAGTCCACAAAGAAGTTATTAATGAGTAGCACAACGCCATTTCCTGTTTCCGGATCAATCATGACTCGTGACAAAATGCCAGGCCCACCACCATCATGCCCCCAGAATGTGCCGTGTCGGGTCGTTTTAAATTGAAACCACCCCAGTCCAAGCGCGCTACCTGTTCGAGGATCACTGCGCTGAACCTGCCACATATTTTCGATGGTTTCTCTTTTAAGTAATGGCGTATTGATTTGATGCTGTGGTAAGAAGGACTGCATAAAGGTGGTTAATGCCGCTGTGGAGGCTCCTAATAATCCCGCGGCGTTAAAAGGAGAAAAGTAATTACAATCATCAAAGGCGAAATATGTTTTATTTCCATCAAATGGTATCGCTGTCTGACTTAAGTAACCTCGCTCTTTCATACTTTGGGTAAATACAGCCATGACTGGAGCACGAGGGCTGTTTTTCGCTTCATATGGTGTAATTATTTTTTGTTGATCCAAATCATTCTTCTGCCAACCAATATCTTTTATTCCTAATGGGGAAAAAATATATTTATCTGTGTATTCCTCGAAAGAGAGCTTTGTCACTTGTTCAATTAAATAGGCTGCTAATAATGCATTCAGGTTGGAATAACCGGCGATCACACCAATGGGATCCGATGTCACATTCGCAAAGTCTCCCGGCCGATATAAGTCAAAAGCCAGATCTGGATTGTAATTAATACCATCAGGAGCAAGGTAAGATGTCACCCAGCCTTTCAGATCAACGGAATAATCTTTACAGAAAAAATCTGCCATGCTGTCAGGTGCTGACGTCATTCTTCGCGAAGACAGAGATGAAGCGTGGGTTAACAATTGATAGGGAGTGATTGGGGTGTCAGGAAAATACGGATTACGTAGGGGAAAACCCAAATAATCACTAACATCCCCATCCAGCTGGATCTGACCTTTTTCCACCAGTTGCATTACGGCAGTCCAAGTGATTAGCTTGGAGACAGAGCCTACTGTTGGCCATATACTTTCAAGAGTTGCAGGCTTTTTACTCTCCAAATTCTGATAACCAACACTTTTCCCCCAGGCCAACTCACCATTTTTGATTAAAGCTGCACTGATACTGGCCGCCGGTAGAGCAGTTAACGCATTTTCCAGCAAGTCACCAAGTGCCTCCTCTGGTGTCTGCTGCTCGGTAAGAAGCCAAGCTCCGGTTCCACCAGCCAATCCTGTTAGCCCAACACCTTTTAATAAGGTTCTTCTCGAAATATTATTCATTTTTCACTCGCGATATTAAGTAACTAATTAATTAAGCAACTAAGCGTTTGATTTTAAACAATCATGTTTGAACGACGCAGCAATCAGCCTTTGATCGTCGAGTAAAGCGTCTATATCGGATTCTGTTGCTAGCGGATTACAAAGAACGGATCTGAATACGACACAGTCTCCCTCTGCCTCTTTTAACGTGGTTGCGGAGACAAAAGTATCTCCCTTTTTAAATTGCTGCTGCTGGATAGCTATATTGATGCTATTTATTAACTGGCGCTGTTCTAATGTTAATGGAATTCTTTGACGAAGAAGGGATCTCAAACCAGGGGGTACATAACGATAAACAACAATATTGAGGTCTGGCTTTTGAAATAGGAAAAAACAATCACTCATTTCGAGCTGTGTAACAAAATAATCTGTTAGCGCTAACGTCCTATCAAATATTTGTGAAATACCATTTTGTCCCCATAGATTCAATAATGCATGTAGCAATAAAATAGAGGCCGATCTAGAGCCTTCAATGGTATATCGCCCTAAATCGTAACTGCCTTTTTTGCACTGATAATTGGTGTTGTTTTCTGAGTAAAGTGCAAAATCATCCGATTTAAATAGGCATAAGCTGATCCCCATTGGGATATAAAGCTGCTTGTGGGCACAAATAGTAACTGTATCTGCTAACTCAATACCATTGATCAGTTCTCGGTGTTTATCAGAAAGAGCAAAAGCGCCTCCCCAGGCCGCATCAATGTGATAATGCACACCAAATTCATGAGCAAGGGTAGCCAGCTCAGCTAAAGGATCGACTTGGCCCGTTTCTGTCGTTCCTGCAATACCGATTAATGCCAAAACAAAAATATTGTTCTTTTTACAATATTCCAGTTTATTTTTCAGTAAGGTGGGATCCACTTGCCCTGAAGATGTGGTAGGAATCCTAATAACACTGCGCTCGCCCAAGCCCATTAATTTCGCCGCTTTATCAATAGAATAATGCATTGTCTGAGAGCCTAAAATCACAATGTCACTATGACCATAATGGCGCATTGCAGCTAATAACCCTTCTTTCGTAATACCGGTAAAATCTCCTCTAGCACAAAAAGCTTTATTAAGGGCATAACTCAAGCTGGTAATATTAGCCATCGTCCCCCCTCCAGTCACAATCCCAAGACACTTTTCAGGGTTCTGCAAATTCTGGCGATAGAATTTATCTGGGAAACCAAACACCTTATGATGTAATTCACCAAGCACTTGTCTTTCAATCAGTGTCAATACATTCGATGTTTCAACCTTGACCTGGTTTTGATTTAGCCTCGATATTGCCGCCGCAATGTCAGAGATAAATTTAGGTAAAGGTGCTGTCATATGTCCCATGAATTTTGGCGAAAGAATATTTACGGCATGGGCAATAACTTCTGACTCTAGAAAGTTTTGATATTCTTCAGTAAGCATCGGTGTTTGGCTCATCCGAATATTAGAAAAATTTTCTTCATGGAAGTTAAGGCTCTTGCAGATATTAATTTTTTCTTGTCGTCCAAATTGACGAATAACTTGCTGAAACTTTTCTCCTAGCGACAACTCGTACAAAGCACGAATATTTTCCCTTTCTAAATGTAAATTAGTCGGTATTTCTTCGGGTATACACTCAGCAATACTCATAACAACTCTCCTAAATCCAACATTAAGTCGTCTTCAGCTTCATCTAATTGAGACGTTAGCAAGGCAATAAGAGTGGCTTGTTCAGAAACAGTCTTCGCATCCACCATGCTAACCACCGTCAGTGCCACAGAAAAATGTTGGTTGAGTTTATTAACCAGCCTCAACATGACTAATGAATCACCCCCCAGTTCAAAGAACTCATCATCTAGCCCAATTTCAGCAATGCCGAGCTCCTCAGCCCAAAGCGCTGCAATCATCCGTTCTTCCTCCGACTCGGGTGTCCTATATGCCGTCTCTAACTTTGGACGCGGGCGCTTGCCGGTCAGTGCAGAGGCAACATCTGGGGACAGCTTATTAAAATCGAGATAACCTATCTGACCGGTCATCACCAAGTCAAAACGCTGCTTGTCAAACGGATAAAGTGGCAACGCGATTCTCTGTCCCGTGCTCTGGAACGGCATGGCTTGCCAGTTTATGTCGCAACCTTGTTCAAATAGCCTAGCTATTCCATTGAGCAGGGTTTCCTTCTCAATAGCTGCTTCTTTGGCATGACGAGTCAGTTGTACTATTGATTGCTGATCATCCAACTTTGGATGACGACGCATGAGTGCTCCCAATGTTTTGCCTGGTCCCATATCAATAAAAATGGTATTCGACTCAGTCATTGCGCATTCGATACTGCGGTTAAATTGTACGGTCTGGCGCAAGTGACGAACCCAGTAGTCAGGCTGAACGACCTCATCGCCTATCCAATCACCGGTAAGGGTCGATATATAAGGGATCTGCGGTCGCTGCATAGCCACTTTTGCGGCTGCATCCGAAAAGTCAGCCAGAATGGGATCCATCAGATGGGAATGATTGCCCTGTGCTACTAGTAATTGCTGACAAGTAACGCCCTCAGCCAATAGGCGCTGTTCAAGCTGCGCGATGGCGGTAGTTTCACCGGACAGCACACATTGATCCGGTCCATTCACTCCAGCCAGACTCACATTTTGATCGAGATAATTTGCTACCATGTCCTGCGATAAAGACACACCCAACATGCCCCCCGGCTCCGTTTTCGCCATAAGCTCGGCACGACGAACCACCAACAGCAAGGCATCTTTAGCAGACATAACTCCCGCTAGGGCTGCAACTGCGTATTCTCCGATGCTATGACCGATCATACCGCGTGGCGTGATCCCCCATTTCAAAAGCAGTTTTCCAATTGCGTACTGGCTGATAAATAGGGCTGGCTGAACAAACTGGGTATCCTGAAATGCCGCTTCTGTCCGTGGTTTGCACATCAATAAGGTCAGCGAATGACGAAGGTTTTCCGGAAGCCACCTGAAGCACATATCCACGACATCGCGATATTGTGGGAGCTGTTGATAAAGCTCAGCAAGCATGCCTGGATATTGTGCGCCTTGGCCCGGAAACATGAAGAATACGGATTTGGTCTGAGTGCCAGCCTGCAGATTGTTCTGCTCTAACTGCGTGATTGCCGAAGCCGCCTGACGGCATACCACCGCCTGACGGAAAGCAAAATGTTCACGTCCATGTGTCAGAGTGAAGGCGATGTCTGTAATAGACTGATCAGGTGAGTTACCCAAGAAAGTAGTAATTTGTTTACACTTTGCCTCCAGCGCGACAGCTGATTTGGCCGAAACAGGAAGAATACACCACGCGTCGTCGTCAGTGACTTCGGTTTTACGAACGGATGCTTGTTCAATAATCAAGTGGGCATTTGTACCGCCGATGCCAAATGCACTGACTCCGGCTCGAAGCGGTTCCATCGCTCCTTGCCAGTCCCAGATCTGGTCGTTAACAGTGAGCGGTAACGAGGCAAAATCGATTTGCGAATTAGCCTGCCGATAATGTAGTGTTGCGGGTACACATTTGTGTTGTAAGGACAAAACAGTTTTGAACAAACCCGCCATACCAGCGGCCGCTTCCGTATGACCTAGGTTACCTTTTACTGCCCCCAGCCTGCAGTCAGGAGCTAAGCGATTACCCAATACACGGCCAAGGGCTTTCACCTCTATCGGATCGCCAATTTGCGTGCCTGTTCCATGCGCCTCTATATAGCTTACAGAATCCGGAGATACACCTGCATCCTGATAAGCCTGTTCAATAACCTTAACCTGACCCGAAACACCAGGGGCTAAATAACCTACCTTCTGATGACCGTCGTTATTAATAGCGGATCCCCGAATAACAGCCAAGATGTTGTCGTTATCTGCTTGTGCCTGTACTAAAGATTTCAGCACAACCACGCCCACGCCTTCGGTGAAAATCGTGCCATCTGCCGCAGCATCAAAAGGACGACAGACTCCGCTTTCAGACAACATCATTCCGGATTGTCGATAGTAACCTTGCTTTATTGCACCAACCGCTGCCGCACCCGCCAGAGCAATTTCACAATCTCCGGTTCTGATAGCCTGTACCGCCGTATGGACAGCTACTAAGCCAGTCGAACAGGCTGTTTGTACCGTAACAGCCGGACCATTTAGATTCATGGCATAAGCGATTCGTGTGGCAATAAAATCTCGATCGGCTAGAGTTTCAAACGACATCGTGTCAGACAGTTGCTCAAAGGCAACACGCTGCTCCGCCCGACGCATCCAATCACGGTTATGGCGGCTGCTTGCCCCCAGATAAACGCCAATTTTTCCAGCGAAACGTGAAGGTACATAACTCGCATGTTCTAACGCATGCCAGCAATGCTGATGAAGCAGGCGTGACTGAGGATCCATCAGCTCAGCATCCTGCAACGGGTACTCAAAAAATGCAGAGTCAAACTTATGCGTTCCCGATACTTTCCCACCACGAAGGACATAATCCTGTTGCTGTAATAGCTGATCCTCGTTGAGGCTTAGCTCTCCAACTGTGAAGGTCGACATCATGTCTTCCCCCTCAACCAGCTTCTGCCAAAACGTTTCGAGATTCGGTGCATCAGGAAACTGTCCGGCCATGCCTATAATTGCGACATCGTGGTCACCACTAGCATCCCCTGGCTTACTATTTATAGTCTCCGATACGGAGCGTGGTCTTTGCCCTGTTTCAGCGGCTATCAGCGTAGCCATCGCGTAAATATTTGGTGCTTCAAACAGCACCACAGGCTCAAGACTTAAGCCAAACTCTTGGTTAATCCGGGCAATCAAACGAGCACCAAGGACAGAACTGCCCCCCATTTCAAAGAAATTGGTCTTCGGACTGCATGTTTTCACATTCAATACCTCGCACCAAAGTTCTGTCAACGGTGTAAGATCGAGTTCAATCTCATGTGAGGCAGACGGTTGGGAGTTATTCTCTTCCAACCTTGCAAGGCGCGTATCAAACTCTCCCTTCATTAGAGATTCTTGCAACACGGTACGACGAATTTTTCCGATACTGGTTTTTGGCAGCGTATCCTGAGTTAGTGGTACGATTGCCGATGCGCTGATACCGAAATGTATCGCTAACTGTGCGCGAATTGTACGGATGACGGGCAAATAATGGCTATCGTCAAGCCCTACCCACTGTTCGTTATCTGGAACAAAGAAAACAGCAACTCTTTCCTGAGCAGAGCGTCGATCTGCAACTGCAGCTACCCATTCAGGCAAAACACCCTCGACAGAGGCTGTCAAACTCTCAAGCTGATGGCAGTAAAAGTTTGCGCCATTGATAATGATCACATCCTTCAAACGCCCGCTGACAAAAATTCTTCCTTGATCAAGAAAGCCTAAGTCGCCAGTGCGGAACCACCCTGTTTCCCCGTAGCATAATTTGGTTCCTAGTAACTGTATCTCTCCGACGTCACCGTTTTTTACCAGTTGCTGCTGAGCATCTACAATGCGAATTGCCATACCCGGCAAAGGTTTTCCCAGAGAAGAAATACCATCAGCACCTCCCTCATGGCCTGAATGCACCACGCTAGAATTAGGGTCCCAGCACTGCTCAAAGCTTACTCCAGCGGCCGCTTCTGCCATACCGTACGAAGGCTGGATCACATGCTTACCTAGCCCCGCAGGGGAAAATTGTTCGATAAACTGCGCCACCACCGAGGGCGAAACAGCTTCGCCACCACTGACTATTTGCTTTACCCGAGACAAATTAGGGAAATGCTGAAGATTCTCTTTTGCTACCTGTTCAAGTACAAGTTTGAAAATGAAATTAGGTGCAAAACAGTGAGTTGCCTGATGCTGACCCATTTTTTGAAGCCATAGCAGCGGATTAGCCGTCACCAATGATGTAGGTAAATGAACTTGCGTGCGTCCCAGATAGACGTCGTGAATATGAACAGCTAAAAGACCAATAACGTGATCAAAAGGTAACCAGTTTAGCGAGGTATCTTCAGGTTGATAATTACAGAATTGATTAACTGCATGGATCTGAGTGAACACAGCACGCTCAGGAATAGAAATCGCCTTTGCTTCTCCTGTGCTCCCTGAAGTTAGTTGATAAAATAATGGATTAGCACTTTCCTTTACAGTAAATTCCAACGCCACAGAAGGCTCTGCTGCCAACCCTGAAACGGTAAGTAGACGATCAGCAGCAGGAGAAAAGTCTTTAAGTTTTTTTTCACCATGATCACAACAAAGAATCCACTTCGCATTCAGTACAGCCAGTGCTTGTTCAAGTTTTATAGCATGCAGCTTATTCTGAGAATAATCCTCAGCCAGCATCACTGTAAGTGACGACTTACCAGCAAGAACACATCCCCAAAAAGCCACCAAATACTCAGCAATATCACCAGAAACAATCACAATAGATTCAGATTCATGTCCTGATACGGCGATCAATCCAGATGCAACTCGTTTGGCTTTCTCCCAAAGCGACTGGTATGTAAGCTCCGCTTTACTACCGTCAGCACTATAGCAAGTAAGCTTTGTGTAAGGATGCTCATGAACGGTATTTATAAGCGCCGAAGCAAGCGACAAAGGAGCAGATTCCGGAATTTGCAATTCATCTCCAATACAAATAGCCGCATCTCCAGTTACAACGTCAATATCCACTAAAGCTCGAATTGAAATCAACTGTTCTTCTAATTGTTTTTTAACATTAATAACAGTATTAGAATTACCTTGTTTCAATTTAATTAATAACGTTGTTTTTCCATCTTCATAATTAACAATAACAGATGCTATCGATGCAATATTAGATAAATCATTTGATACACAGCGAGAAATAGATAAAGCTATGTCATCTTCTGGCTGAGAACAATATGACGCTATCAACGCCATAAGTGTTTCCTTACACGAACCCACCACAACTCTCTCCTCGAAAACTTTAAATAGATGACGAATGGACTATAAAATTATTGTATGCTACGACTCACATGAAATTAATACTTGCTGGCGATAGTTACTGTTATTAATATCAAGGAAATTGAATTCAACATTCATGAAACCGGCATTGATTAATACTTCTTTCCACCTATTAGCATCTAACAATGGAGAGTGATCAATTCTCATTTTATCGTCAAATAACCACCAACCAGATGTCAAACCAAAGGTAATTGTTGTATAAGCAGAAAACGCCAGCAATTCATTTATAATAAGTTTACCGCCATCATTCATTAGACCAAATAAATTTTTCAAAACAACATTAATATCTTTTGTCGCATGAAGTACATTAGATGCATAAATAATATCAAATCGTTCGTGATGCTTTCTCTCCACATCTAAAACGCTGTAATGAGTAAATGGGTACATTTCAGAAAAATTCTGCTTTGCTTCATTAACAAGACTTGGTGATATATCAGTAATCAAAACTTCAGGCGGATTATCAAACTGATTCAACGCTTGTAAAACAACGGCTGTAGTGGCACAAGTACCAGCACCAACTTCAAGCACCTTAACATTACCACTACGCACACTGACTGATTGGACAATATCCTCAGCTATGTGCGCATTTAAATGATCCTGAAGTATATTCCCCCTATAAGCCCCGCTCACTAATGTCGCTGATCCTCGAGGGAAAAGTACTTCCAACCCATTCATTCTTCCAGCCAAAACAGCAGGTAAATGCCCTGCACAGTGCAGCAACAATTTCACATGCCCCTCAATACCTGATGACAATTGCAAACATTCCTGTTTTATCACTGCGAGTTCTTTAAGTGATTTCACCGCAGACCAGTTTATATTTGTATGTAGACAATCCTGTTCTTTCAATAAAAGTCCGGATTTATTCAATGCGAAGTAACATGCACTAAATAACTCATCTAATATATAATCATTAGTTTTTATGTTTTCACTTTTTAATTTACCAACCCCATGAGCCATTAAATGAACAGCCAACTCTTCCAGTTTCTCACCCGCACGGATATATTCATCCAGTTCATCTGAATTATCTACATTTAACATCATTAAATTAATCCCTACTCTAACGTTCAATAAAAGCAGAATCTTTCATTTTAATAAGAGGAGATAAGAAATAGTCGATGATTTTTCTTTCTCCAGTTTTTATATCCGCCATAACGGACATACCTGGCGACAATGCTAATTTTTCTCCCTGATAATTTATATACTGCTGCTCAAGGGTAATTTTAACTTCATAAAAGAGTCCAGCCTGCTCCAATCCAATAGAGTCAGGTGAGATAGACTTAACAATCCCATCTAGTTTTCCATATTGCGTATAAGGGTAGCTTTCAACTTTCACGATAGCCTTAGCCCCTTCATGAACAAATCCGATATCACGATTTGATACATAAACCACTACTTCGAATGGTGTATTATCCGGAATAATCTGCATAACAGTTTGCGCTTCAACTAGGACTTCTCCAGCCTGATAAGCTTGTAACTGATGAACCACACCGGAGAAAGGAGAATGCAATCTGCTATGTTCAATTCGCATATTAATCCGTTTTAACTCTTCACCAGCAGTATTCAATGCCTCTAGTGCTACTAACTGTTCTTCTGCCACTTGACTAATTTTTTCTGCTTGATAACTGCGTTTTTCTTGCTGTATTTGTTGTATCGAAGCTTTGATCCGTTCTATTTGTTGCCGCAATACCACCAGTTCCTGTTCATCCCCAATAAGAATACGACGTTCATCAAGCCAAGATAAGCGAGAAAACATTTTTTGCTCACTAAGAACTCTTAACACTTTCTCTTTTTCAATAGAAATTAACAATAGTTGCTCTAATTTACTGATTAAAGCATTAATCTCCTCGAGTTCAGCCTTTTTCTCTGTTACATGACTATCTAGGCGCGCCATATTAGCAAAATAACTATTCACCTCAGAAACCATTTTCAACTGCTGTTGTTCCGTAAACTCAATCGAAAGTGGCGGGATAGTCTGCAACAATTGTGGCTTCCATGCTTCTTCTCGAAAAGCACTCATTGTTATTGATAAACGTTCTATAATTACCTGTTGGTATGCTTCTCTCTGTTCAAGATGATATTTATCAACATCAAATTCTGTTGTGTCTAGCTCCAAAAGAAGCTGTCCTTCAGATACATGCTCCCCCTCTTCCACTAGCAAACGTCGAATTTTGGCTGGTGCAAGAGGTTGAATACGCGTGATGTGTGATACTGTTTCAACTTTTCCAAAACTAGAGACAATGATATTGACATGACCAAATACGCTCCAAAGCATCAAGGAAAAAGCCAGACAACAAATAAGTACTATCATCACTCGTGCCGCAATCGCTGGCGGATGGTACTGTAGACGTACCATAGCAGGTGAAAAATCTGGCTCCATGGAGGCTTTAGCTGCTCGTCCTAACCATCGACTAAGCATATATTACTCCCTGCCTGCTGCTGGTGTAAGTTAGCGTATATGCCATTCTGTCGACATAATTCATCATGAGAGCCTTGTTCAACAATTTTTCCGTTATCAAAGGTAACGATACGATCTGCATCTCTGATAGTAGAAAGACGGTGAGCAATAATAATGACAGTACGTCCCTTACATATATCCTTCATTCGCGCCTGAATAATGCGCTCAGATTCTGAATCCAAAGCACTTGTTGCTTCATCAAAAATAAGTATTCGAGGATTTATCGCCAATGCCCGTGCAATAGCAATACGTTGTCGTTGTCCACCAGAAAGATTTCCCCCACGTTCGTCTAGAACAGTGTCGTACCCCTGAGGTAGCTGCATAATAAAATCGTGCGCACCAACCATTGTCGCAGCATCTATAACATTAGTAAGAGATAACGACTGATCGCCCATTGCTATATTATTTTTAACTGTGGTTGCGAAAAGAACATTATCCTGCAGCACTATTCCAATCTGCTGTCTTAACCATGTCGCATCAAGCAGGGCTAATTCACGTCCATCATAAAGGATCTGGCCACAATCAGGCTGGTAGAGCTTATGCAGTAGGCGAACTAAGGTACTTTTCCCTGAACCTGAACGACCAACGATCCCGATAACTTCTCCGGGAACAACCGTCAGAGAGATGTTATCAAGCGTACGAGGACCGTCAGATAAATACGAAAAACCAACATTTTTGAGCTCAATATGTCCCTCAATTTTATCCAACCTTAAAGACGTTGCTCTAAGATCCGACTCATCTGAATGATTGACAATATCCGCTAATCGCAATACAGCCACTCTCGCCTTCTGTAAACTTTGTGATAAATGCGCTAATCGAATGACTGGCATCATGATATTAGTTGTCAACATGCTGAATGCGATTAGCTGACCAATCGTCAACGATCCATCAATAACAAGTTTAGCTCCAAAATAAAGAACAAAAACTGTTGTCAGCTTGCTGACCAATTCTACGCCTTGAACACCTCTTGCCTGAATCATCTTTCCTTTAAAAACGACTCGTACAAACTCAGAAAAAAAGTTATCCCAGTGATGAGACATACTCTTTTCTACGCCAATACTTTTAAGTGTCTCAATGCCAGAGATAGTTTCAACTAAAAAAGAATTATTTCTTGCTCCAAGGCCAAACTGGCGGTCCAGGTTTTTAAAAAATGCAGGTACATTTAGGGAGAGTAAAATAATATAAAGAGCAGCAGAAATAAGAACAACTAAAGTCAAAGTTGGACTATATAAATACATAACGACGATTAATACGAGAGTAAAAGCAAGATCGATAATCATCGTAACCGTTGAATCATTCAAAAACTCACTAATGTTTTCTAATTCCCTAACTCGAGAAATCGTTTGTCCAACAGAATTTTTTTGGAAGTATGAAAAAGGCAATGACATGAGTTTTCTGAAAACTTTAGAACTCAAGCTAGCATCAATTCGAGTAATTGTATGAAAAAAAATATAATTTCTAAGAAGCGTTAGTGCCACATCAAAAAAAGTGACAACAACCATCCCACCAGTCAATATAACCAATGTATCAATATTTTGATGAACCAATATTTTGTCGACAACAACCTGAAAGAAGAATGGTGTAACCAATGCAAAGCTCTGTAAAACCAATGTCGCAATTAACAGCTGAGCAATCACAGCACGATGACGTAAAAAAGATGAAAAAAGCCATCGAAAGCCAAAAACAGATTCCTTTTCGTTTACCTGATTAATAGTAATTACGTTGCCAGTCCAAATGTCAGTAAGCAGATCTATATCGACATCTTCAGCAGTACCATCTGCACTTAATACAATGACTTTATCAACCGTGACCCCTGTAACAACAAGCCATCGACGGTCTTTTAGCTCAAACATTGCAGGGCAAGAGATTTGCTGAATATTTATTCCTTTACAGCAATCTGCACTTACGCTGTAACCCATTTTTTTTATCGCTTTGCAAGTCGCATCCACCGTAGTCGCTGCCACTAATTTTTTTGTTATATCTACCTCATTTAACTGAATACCATATTGACTAAATAACAAACACAGCGAGCGAACTATAGCAAAACTGGGGAGCGACATTTTATTATTTCACATAACATACAACAATGATTTATATTAATCGCACACATAAATGCATTAATCCAGACAATTAGGCTAATAAATAAAAATATATCCTACATATACGACGCAATCTAAAAAACAATAAGAAACACTTACTATAATTGCAATGTTTTTGATATTCACCATTCAAAAACATACGTAAAACTAACAAACAATAACAACTAATATTTAACTCAACTTCGAGTCATAACACAAAAATTCATGAGGGTACGTAATATAGTACATAATAATTTTAACCTGATTGAAAAACTGTAAAATCACGACAAAAAGGCTATATCTCAACTTAAACATCATATATGTTTTAAAAAATACGGGGGGGGTATTATCAATTATTCTCATACCACGACGATTAAGTTTTTAATATAAAAACTTCACTTACCTTATTGCATTTATCTTAAAGTTAATTATTGGAATGAATATAATGACTACCGACTCTAAAAATTCAATTATATTTGGATTACAGCGCTTATCAATTGAAGATGTTCTCGATATTTCAAATGGTACAACAGTAGAACTAAATACAGACCGAGAATTCAAAGGCAAAATTCAACGTGGTAGTTTATTTCTCGAGAAGCTTCTCAAAGAAGACGGGGTGATTTATGGGGTAACAACAGGTTATGGTGACTCATGTACTGTTGCAATCCCACCAGAGCTTGTAAATCAACTCCCTTTACATTTGACCCGTTTCCATGGCTGCGGATTAGGTGAAAACCTAAGTCATCAACAAAGTCGCGCGGTACTTGCCACTCGTCTGTGCTCTCTCTCTCAGGGAGTATCAGGAGTTAGCATGGAGTTATTAGAGCAACTTCAAATGCTAATTAATAATGATATTGCTCCACGCATCCCACAAGAAGGATCCGTAGGAGCAAGCGGAGACCTTACTCCACTCTCTTATGTTGCTGCGACCTTGATTGGTGAAAGAGAGGTTTTATATAAAGGTGACATTAGGCCAACAGCAGACGTTTTTAATGAGCTTGGAATTTCACCTATCACCCTTCGTCCTAAAGAAGGTCTCGCATTAATGAATGGTACTTCGGTGATGACTGCGTTAGCTTGTTTAGCATTCAAACGAGCTGAATATCTTGCCGAACTATCAAGTCGTATTACAGCTATGGTGTCCGTTGCATTAAAAGGTAACAGCTTTCACTTTGATAAAGCCCTATTTGAAGTAAAACCACATCCAGGTCAACAACTAGTTGCTAGTTGGATCCGCGATGATCTTCAAGTATCAGCACCTCCAAGAAACAGTGATCGCCTTCAAGATAGGTACTCTCTTCGCTGCGCACCTCATGTCATTGGCGCTCTCCAAGACAGCCTACCATGGCTACGTCAGCTAATAGAAAATGAGTTAAACAGTGCAAACGATAATCCCATTATCGATGGTGAAAATGAACGAGTACTCCATGGTGGTCATTTTTATGGTGGCCATATTGCCATGGCGATGGATACGTTAAAAGTCGCAGTTGCCAATATAGCTGATTTGCTTGATCGTCAAATGGCACAGCTGATGGATGTAAAATTCAACAACGGCCTACCAAGTAACATATCAGGTTCAACCGATCAAAATGCGCCAATCAATCATGGTTTCAAAGCTGTACAAATTGGTGTTTCAGCTTGGACCGCAGAGGCTTTGAAACATACTATGCCAGCCAGCGTGTTCTCTCGATCTACTGAGTGCCATAATCAGGACAAAGTTAGTATGGGTACGATTGCAGCACGGGATTGTCTCCGAGTGCTTCAACTAACAGAACAAGCCACAGCGGCCTCATTAATCGCATCCAGTCAAGCAATCCAAATTCGGTTGAGAAATAACGAACTAAATAACAATGAGCTCAGTGAACCACTTAAAATCATGATGCAATCACTAAAGGAAGAATTTGACTTTATTACAGAAGACAGACCATTAGAAAATGACCTGCGTAGATGTATCTCTTATATCCAGCAACAAAAGTGGACACTCTACAAATAATTCACTTATATATACTTTTGATTAGCCAAGTTACAACTTATATTACCTAAGTTGTGTTTTGGCTATTCCTTCATCGTTTATTGGAATATTAAAAGATAGCCATACATATTAGGAAGTTCATTTGAATCATAGTAACCTTTTTGTAATACCTGAGCCTGTCAATAACCCCAAAATGCGATTATTTTGTTTTCCTTATGCTGGAGGATCTCATACGATCTACACACCATGGCTTGGTCAATTCAAAGATTGTGTTGAACTTGTATTTATTCAGCTGCCAGGAAGAGGAAGCCGTTTAACAGAAACGCCTCACAGTAACATGGACTCTATTATTAATGAACTCATGGAGCATGCTGATTATATCACTAATACTCCATATGTTTTATTTGGTCATAGTTTAGGCAGCCGCATTGCTTTTGATTTAGCATATAATCTTCACAATGAAAACTATCCTTTACCGGAATATTTTATTGGTTCAGGGAGTAGAGCACCTCATCTAAAAGATGAGAAAGAAAATATTCATACTCTTCCCAATGAACAGTTCATTGTTGAATTAGATAAAATGAATGGAACGGACAAAAGAATCCTACAAAATGAAGAATTAGTTAATTTATTAACTCCGATGTTAAGAGCAGACTTTAAAATTGCTGAATTACACCAAGCCCCAAAAATTGCCATTTCGGTTCCATTCACAATACTTCAAGGATCCGATGATATTGATATAACGCCGGCACAACTTAATGCTTGGTCTGAGCTATCTCAAGCGGAGATATCGATTGTCCACTTACCAGGTGACCATTTTTTCATCAATCATCATTCTTCTTTAGTTATCAACCAAGTCAATCGAATATTAGATAACATTCTCAATATATTAGATTAAAAATAAACCTTACCACCCAAACCTCTGCTAGTTTAAGAAGACGCAGGCGTGTTTTGTTAAGGTAACTTGGGTATATACGATGAACAAAAAAACCGTTCACCTTCGTGAACGGTTTTTCTCATAACTCGATGTGTTTCTAACTAAACTATTTAACCGTTGCTACACGGCTAGTACGTTCACCAGAAACAGTACGTACTTGCACTCCAACTTGCGCAGTTGGTGGATTATTAACGTTAAACCCTTGCCAAGTTACGCCATTATCTCCTGAGAATTCAATATCTAATCCAGGGAATGGTGAATTCGCTTTTAATATCCCGTTCTCAATTACAGCACCAGGTACTGGTAAATTGAAAGCAATACCATCGGCTTCCATTCGTGGTAATAGATTTTGACCAACAAGGTTTGCAAAACGATTATAATCCACCACTCGTCCTGCTTTATCAGCAGGTTTATCAGCTAAATCATCCGCTTCCCATGCCGCAGTATGCCAAGCACGCTCAGCTAAACCAAGCATACGAGGGAATACCATTCCTTCAAATTGCTCTTCTGTTCTTACCGTTTCTGCCCATAACGAACCTTGAAGACCAAGTATATTTTCTGGACGTTCAAGTGATTTAACATTTGCAGAAGCAACAACTTCTTCTTTTGTAATTGGTGCACCTGCGCGTGTGAAATCAGCATTGCCAAATACATCGTCAGGCATAAAGCTAAATGTTTTACGTGTATCCGTAAAACGTGGAGCCCAATAATATCCGCGCTCACTTGGATCTGGCTCATAAGGGTGATCAAAGTACAGGTGAGTTGCTTGGTTTAAAATCACGCCATAACCATTATTTGCCAAGTTATAAGCACGATCAGCTACTCCCCACTCCCAAATATTTTGCCAAGCATTACCTACAACAAGGTCATTAACAAACTCTCCTCGAGGGAAAGTAGAATTTCCATCTAAGAGTCCATCTTCCCAACCACCAAGGTTAAGATTATAATTTGCCGTAATTGCAGATGTACGAGTGACAAAATAACGCCCAAGATCAGCTGATGAATTAACACCTGCAGTATTATTATCAATTAATGCCTTACAAACAGGTGAATCAGTCCACGCTCCTGCCACTTCATCACCACCAAAGTGAAATGTCTTAAGTGGCTGAATATCACTATGTAAGCTCACCAAGTTTGAAACAACTCTATCAACAAAGCTGTAGGTTGATTCCATACAGACGTTAATTGCATTGTCTTTAAACATTTGTACTGATAGATACTCAGTTTTATCGCTAAAATCAGTTAATAAATATTCTGTTGCCTTTGCTTCTTGACCTTGTTCTATGAGCTTATTATAACGAGCTTCCATCGACTTAATGGCGGCATGAGCGTGGCCGGGCATATCAATCTCTGGAATAACTTCGATATTTAAGTTCTTAGCATGGCGTAAAATTTCACGATAGTCATCCGCTGTATAGAAGCCACTCGATTCTGTTGTACCCTCATTACCGGCACCAAGAAACGGCATGATGCATTTGTCACCAACAAGATCATGACAACGATTAGAACCGACTTCTGTAAGCTCTGGTAACTCAGGTATCTCTATACGCCAGCCTTCATCATCACTTAACCTAAAGTGAAGTTTATTCAGCTTAACTTCTGCCATTTGATCGAGTAATTGCAGCATAGAATCTTTGCTGCGGAAATTTCGGCTTGAATCAACCGAGAGACCACGATAAGCAAAACGAGGGCTATCAGACATTGCAACTTGTGGAATAACATCACCTTGCTGTAATTGCAGCAAAGATTGTGACGCATAGAAAGCACCAGCCTGATCAACCGCTTTAATCGTGATTTTCTCTGCTGTTGAGTCAACATCTAACTTATAAGCTTCAGCTACATAAGTCTGACCTCCAACCTGACCCCAGCCCATTTTAATCACTTTACTCAATGATGGAGACCACGTTGTAGCAGTTATACCAAGTTGCTCAGCTAAATAATGTGCTTGTTCACTATAACCATTATCATAAACAACAACCCACGTTGGATCGATAGTAACACTACCTTCCCCTACTTCTATTGAGGTCGGCGACGGCACGACCCCAACAGCATCTAAAATTATTGATAAATCAGCGTTACGCTCATAGCGATCTTGGGCTGTAAATGGGTCATAAGCATCAGTTAATGCACTGTTATCGTAACGTTTCCATTGTTCAGGAGTATCAAATTCTGCGACAAAGGGAAGTTCTTGATCGGGTGATGTAGGTACAACACCATTAATTCTATTGCTTGTACTTTTTATTAGTGCAGAAATTGACTCACCATTATGCTCAGAAGCCAAATACCAATTAGGCATAATATCTGTTTTTGCAGCCTGCCAGTCTCCAGCATTAAATTCAAAACTAAAGGTTTCGCCAGGTTTAAGCGGTTTAAATGATGATGTCGGTTCTATCTTAAACATATCACCATTAATATGAGTGAATGTCAGATCAGGTGTCGATAAAGATTTAAGCATACGTATATGACTAAAATAAATAGCCCAATCTTCAGCTGGTAATATTTTAGCACTATTATTCGTAAATGAAATTGAGCCACGATGAGTCACCCAAGTATCTACCGTGTTATCAATAACTCGATATTTTAAATCTAAACCGTCACCGATAGCATTCAAATCTTGAGGCGTTATAGCTAAAGCGGGAGCAGCAAAAGTAGTAGCAAGCGCAATAGCAAGCCATGATTTCCTGAACATATTACATCCTTCTGTGATAAGTATTCCTTATTAATATTTATCATCATATTCGCACAAATAAATTTTATATTTTATAAAACTAAGCGACTGTCAAAAATTTATTTAGCTCATTCTTCTTTATTACATTATTACTTGGAAGCATTAGTCTTTCTTCGGAATTTTAGCTGACAGACTACAATGTAGAGAAATAATAATTCAACTCCGAAACGCGACACTCTCTAATATCAAGCGGCTAATAGCTACTATTTAAAAAAAACCGCGGGCTACTTGAACCCTAAACATTTCTTGGGGCGGTGATTTATACGTTTTGAGAAAATTCAATATGCTCACCTAACACTATTCTTAGATCTGTTCCTCCATCTAATCTAGCGGCTCAATGATGAACGTAAAATCCTTGTACGGGAGAGATCCGCCTTCATGAATCGTCCCTTTAATATTGAGGCTATTTACCAGTAATCATTACAGCATCACAGGGTAGAACGACCTTATCTAATCATTAGCAATAAGCCTCATAAAACCGCTTTAGTTTAACGATTGGAGAACATTTAATACAACAAGTTACGATATTGCGCTATTTTTTGATAACATGCTCAGCATTATACAAGGAAGTGATAAACGCATTGGAAGCTAGTCGTAGAAATTTTAGTAAGAACAGTCGTAGGGTAAGTGCGCTTATCGTATTGTCGATCGTGCTAAACGGCTTTCTATCGTCTATTGTTGTGCTTAACCCAACCGCATTTTCTGGCAATAGTAATTGGTTAACAGCACCGCTCACTGAAAAAGTATTAATTTGTACAGCAGAAGGTCTGCAATGGATAGACCCAAGTACGTTACTGCAAAAGAATGCTCAACAATCAGCAATAGCCAGTGACAAATCATCGCTTGATCACAACCAATACCAACATTATCAATTTCACTGCCCGATCTTAAAGCACCACCAGCCCGCAGAACTATTGACGTATTTAGGTATATTCATCCTCTTCGCAATGTTAATTGTGGCGACGCTTAAGAGGCTCTCGCTTTGCCCCTTTTTCTGCTATGAAAAAATGTACCTTATTTATGCTCCTAAACAATCCCCACCTTCTTCATTATTACGATAAAAATAAACTAAAGAAATCAGCTAACAATTAGAAGAAAATATCCACCCATGCACAATACTTTTTGAAAACAAGCACAACGAGGTGGAACATGGAGAAAGTTATGAAAAAAAATACATTCATCACCCTGCTATTTAGTAGCGCACTATTTCTATCAAGCTTTGCAAATGCGCACGATTACAAAGCGGGCGACTTGCAAATTGACCACCCTTGGTCAAAAGCAGTACCACCCAATTCATCGGTTGCTGCAGCTTTTTTCAATGTAACGAATCATGGCGGCGAAAATGATATATTGATCAGTGCTGAATCCCCAATTGCTGGCAAAGTAGAATTACATGCTCATATTCATGAAGACGGCATGATGAAAATGCGTGAAGTTAAAAATATTGAAATCCCAGCGAATGATGGTACGGCACTAAAACCTGGTGCCAACCACATCATGTTTTTTAACCTTACTAAGGTGCCAAAACTAGGCGATCGCTTCCCACTAACATTGCATTTTAAAAACGCGGGGGAAATTACTATTGAGGTTGCAGTTGAAAAAGCAACATATCAGATGGAAATGAAACCTGAAAAGACAAAAGAGCAGCACCATTAACGTCTAAATAGCCACTGCTCACTAACACCAAGCCGTTTCTTTTGTTCTCGCAAAGAAACGGTTTTTTGATAGATAAGATAATTACTCGAAACAAGCCCCTCCACTTCCTTGCATGAAATCTATTTGTACCACAAAATGAAGTGATTGAAATTTATGCATTCAGCACCCGCTACGCTGAATATTCATCGCGTTCAGGTAAGATGAGTCATATCACAAGGATGTTAACGTGTTAGAAAAAGTTATTGGCATACTCTTTCCGGTGTTTGCAATTGTACTTGTGGGTTATGCCATAGCGAAGTTACTCAAACCCGATTTCAAACCAATTAACCGGATTAATATGGATGTGTTTTGTCCTGCTTTGATCTTTTCATCTTTAGTGATGATGAAACCCGATACCACCCAGTTATGGCTATTGGTCGCGGCTGCATGCGCAGTATTATTGCCGGGGTTACTAATGATCCCACTAACCCGCATAAATAAGTTGTCTTTCAAAGCGTGGGCACCACCGCAAATGTTTCGAAACAGCGGCAACCTTGCCATTCCACTGTTTAGCTATACCTTTGGTGAATCGGCAATGGGGGCGGCGGTATTACTGTTTGTAGTTGCAACCACCCTACACATCACTCTAGGCATGGCGTTACTGAGTAATAAAGAATCACTCTCGCTCAAACAACTTTTTAAAACACCTCTTTTTCTGGCGACGCTGGCAGCATTATCTTTTAATTTATTGAATATACCGATATGGCAGCCCTTATACGAAGCCACACATTTACTCGGTCAAGCATCGATACCTGTCATGCTGCTGTCGTTGGGCGCACAAATGGTTAACTTACATAAATCAGGTATACGGGTAGGCTTAATGACCACCCTATTTAGCTTAGCCACTGGTGCCATTAGTTTTGCTGTTATTTATTTCTTTTTACCCTTACCACATCAACAACTGCAAATGATGGTGTTATTCACCATGCTACCACCTGCAGTAATGAACTTTTTGTTTGCTGAACGCTTTAATATCGAGCCTGAAAATGTTGCATCCATGGTGTTATTCGGCAATTTTTTTGCCATCATCACATTGCCTTTATTACTGTGGATCGCACTAGCAATCTAGCCCGATAGTGACACCGCGAATAATGGAATGCCGTATTTAGCAATGAGGAAATGATTACAGTGCATTTCGAATGCGTCCTTTTCTTGGTTTACTCTCAAATATCTGCGACAATCCTCACGAAATAAAAATTATTAACTTATAACTACACGGCGCACCCATGAAACTATTAATTCGCAACCTTGATCGCATCACAACTGAAGCTGAACTTCAGGCAATGTTTGAGACTCACGGTAAAGTGCAATCTTGCTCATTGGTCATGGATAAAGAGACTGGCGCTTCAAAAGGTTTTGCATTTGTTGAAATGCCTAAAATTGGCGAAGCAAAAGCTGCAATGCAAGCTCTTAACGGTCTAAAAGTTGCTGGCAATAAAATTCGCGTTAAGAAAACTGACGTGGCTCCAAGTGCAAGCAACAGCACTGAAGACAATGCAAGCGACGATACTAACGAATAATCAGATCTATTCATGATCTGAGATTTGATAAAAGGGGGGTATATTGCCCCCATTTTTATGCCTAATTTTCTTCTCACCTTATATTTCGATAACAATTACATTGCCGCTCTTCCTTTCTCAAACCCTATACTCTATTTTCTACCCTAGAAATAAAAATCACAAAAAGACTCACTTTTTTGTATTATCAAAGTCAATATGATACTTAGTGTTAATTTTATTCATAAGTAAAGCACTAAGATGATTCCACTATCTAGCTGAACTAAGGAATCATCTAATGAAATATATTTACTTATTATCTATGTTGACGACAGCCGTTTCATTCAATAGCCAGGCACTTGAAATAACAAGTCAGGATATTCATGAAGGGCAGCTAATGGCAAAAACATTTGAATACTCAGGTATGGGATGTGATGGTGGAAATCAATCACCACAATTGTCTTGGTCTGATGCGCCGAAAGGAACAAAAAGCTTTGCGATTACTGCTTTTGACCCAGACGCACCGACAGGCAGTGGATGGTGGCACTGGACAGTATTAAATATTCCGGCTGCCACACAAAGCCTGCCACAAGGTGCATCAGGTAAATTAACGCAAGGCTTAGAAACACGAACAGATTATGGTAAGCCTGACTTTGGTGGTGCGTGTCCACCTGTGGGTAATGGTATGCACCGCTACCAATTTACAGTGTGGGCATTGCCACAAGAAAAAATCGACTTGCCCACTGATATTTCACCTGCCGTTGTAGGATTTACACTCAATAGCATGGCTATAGATAAAGCGGTATTAACCGCAACTTATGTTCGTTAACTAAACTACTTGGGGTGTCAGTTGAAAGCACTTATTCGGATCAATACCTTTCATGCAATAAGGCCACAACCATTACGGAATGTGCCAATCTACACCCCAAGTATTATTGCTGTTCAGTCTGGTCGAAAAGTGCTGAAATGGCATGATGATGCGTTAACATTCAATAAAACAAACTGGCTAGTTATCCCTGCTAGCCAACAACTCACGTTTATTAACGAGCCACATCAAGCACACTTTAATTCCACTCAGATCTCGTTTTTGAGTCCCCCTTCTGAAGCAATAATGAGCGCGATCGATAATCATAACGATAAGACGATCCATAACCCACCACATACCGGAAAGCCCTTAATTGCTACTGATGCAGCCCTCGATTTTGTCTTCTCGCAATTAGTTGCCATCGTGAAACAGAAGCTAAGTATTGAGGTGCAACGGCACTATTTAAATGCCTTCTATCAACAGCTGTTGGAGATAGGCGTATTGCATTTACTTTTTCCTGCATCTACTTTGTCGATGCGCGAAAAAGTCAGCCGATATTTATCCGCTAACCCTGCGGATCACCACTCTATCGAAGCAACCTGCAGGCACTTTTCGACCAGCAAAGCGACGTTAACTCGCCACTTGGCCAAGGAAGATACGCTATTTCGCGATGTATTGGCTGAAGTGCGCATGTTGCACGGGCTCAGCTTGATGCAGCAATTTTCGTATACACAGCTTGAGCTTGCACTGCGTTGCGGCTATCAATCTGAAGCACGCTTCAGCCAACGCTTTCAGCAACAATTTGGAATTACCCCGAAGCAATATATGAAAACAGTAATGCAAACCACAAAGAAAAATATAGCGTGAAATGTTGCTTACCCGCACAAGAAAAACCTCCGAACATTAATTATTGTAAATATAAATGCTCAGAGGTTCTGTTAATTAACTTCGCGGGTTAGCCAATATCGAGTAAAGATGAAGCGATAGCAAAATAGATCATAACGCCTGTAATATCAGCGATGGAAGTAATCATTGGTGCACTTGCAGAGGCTGGGTCTAACTTCATTTTATGTAAACCAAAAGGAAGAACAGTACCTATTAAGCTGCCAATCAGAACAATAACGATCATACTTAATGCAACAACCATCGCAATCTCATAACCGCCACGGTATGCCCCTAAAAAAAAGACCGCTACAGCCATACTTAAACCAAGAGCAAGCGCAACAAACACTTCCCTTCCAAGCATTTTTGCCCAATCTTTTGGCGCGACATCGCCCACAGCCAAAGCGCGAACCATGAGTGTCGATGATTGAGAGCCCGCATTTCCACCACTATCGATCAATAATGGTAAGAAGAAAACAAGTGCAATATAGGAGGTAATAATATCTTCAAAATAAGCAATACCGGCACCCGAAAATAGGTTTCCAAACACCAGCAGCACTAACCAAAATACGCGTTTCTTGTAGAGCATACTGATCGATGCATCTTTAATGCTGACACTCAATGTATCGATGGAAGCGCCTTTATGAATATCTTCTGTTACTTCAGCTTCTGATAGTACTTTTCCATTTTCTTCAACTTTTCGAAGCATCTCGATACCTTCATTGATCTCATTTTTTTGTTCAATTAAATTTTTTTGAATTAATTCCATAATACGTCTCCAGACCTGAAGACATAGTTATCTTCAGATCATCAGGTGCGAGAAAGTGTAAACCGCCGACTAGGGGGTTCCTGTTTACTTGATTGCATGATGTAGCCTTGTTAAAAACAAAGATGGTCTGTTGACCGAGCAGGTAGAAGTGCTTTGAAGAGAACTTTACACCGCCTCACTCTGGAGGCAGCTCAATGGAGAGACTATCAGAGTGATTTTAAATTAGTATTTATACAACAACTACTTGAATCCACAGTTTGTGCTCCTTATTGATTTTGACGGGGCGTACTTTACCCAATATTGTTATGTTATACTATACCAATGTACAATGTTTTTTTCAGTGCCCGATTTAATAGCGTTATTCCCTCAACCACATTCACTCTACTAATGAATAATAAGCCGTGGTGACTTTTCATATATAGAGATAGGTATAAAACCACCTAAAACAATGAATAATAAACGCAATTAATAAGCACAATAGAATCATTACATTCACCTCATAAATGATTAATTTTTAACACAAGATCACAGTTTATAAATTATTCTCGAAAAGAGTATTTCCATTAGCTACCATCAATTACTCATCGGAGGTCAAATAAGGAAGAATAAATGAAACAATTAATTGTTCTACTCACTCTTTGCGTAGCCGCTGTCACATGCCAAGCATCAACCAGTGCAAATAATGCAACCCAAAAAGGCTACACAGAAACCCAATACCCCATCGTTTTAGTGCACGGATTATTTGGTTTTGATTCACTTGCAGGGTTTGATTACTTTTACGGTATCCCTCAAGAACTCAGTAAAAGTGGTGCCAACGTTTATGTCGCCCAAATATCAGCCACTAATAGTTCAGAGCTACGTGGCGAACAACTGCTTTTACAAGTTGAAGAAGTACTTGCTGTAACTGGCGCTGAAAAAGTAAATCTTATTGGGCATAGCCATGGCGGACCAACAGCACGTTATGTCGCATCCGTCGCCCCTCAATATGTCGCTTCAGTAACCAGTATTGGCGGTGTCAATAAAGGTTCAACGGTTGCCGATATCATGCGAGGAACCATTCCTGAAGGCTCATTACCAGAAGGGATTGCGGTTAAATTGGCTGGAGGGTTAACTACACTCATTGGGCTACTTTCTGGTGGCAGTGATCTCCCCCAAGATCCACTGGCATCACTTGAAGCCTTAACTACCGCAGGTTCTTTAGCGTTTAATCAGAAATACCCTGAAGGGATCCCTACTTCAGACTGTGGCGACGGTGATTGGGTTGCCGATAACGGAGTGTATTATTACTCATGGACGGGCACTTCAAACTACACCAACGTACTCGACCCTATTGATCCTGCGATGTTGATTTTAGGCTTCGCATTCGATGAACCGAATGATGGTCTAGTCGGTCAGTGTAGCTCACACCTTGGGAAGGTTATTCGCGATGATTATAAAATGAATCACCTCGATGAAATTAACGGTTTACTAGGTATTCATCACTTATTTGAAACGGATCCTAAAACCCTTTATCGCCAGCATGCTAACCGCCTACAGCTACAAGGATTGTAATCATGAAAAAGACCGCACTTAAAATATCTATCGTGCTTGGTGCCTATATTGCTGGTATCTGTATTTTTGCTGCGGTCATACTCAACTTGAATACTGATAAAGCAGTACCTTTGTTAACAACATCGATGCCAGCACCGTCAGCAATCAAAGCCACTTCGCAAAACGATACCAATATTGATGTTGATTCTAACCGAGATACCTTCGAATATTTTCTTTCTGGTTTAGGCGAAAAAGACATTGAGACCCTAAAGAAAAATTTCACCGCATTTAATGAACAGCAAAACCGCACAGTTAAAATCGATGAGGCACTGTTTCAACAATATATCGACTATAAGGCGGCATTATTTGCCTTAGAACGCTCTACGAGTAACGGTGCAGCCTCGGTAAACTCTCAGCTTTCGGCAATGCATCAGCAGTTATTAGAGATACAACAACAATTTTTCACTCCCGAGCAGCAACAAGCTTTATTTGGGGAAGAAAACCAACTACGCGAACTTGCTTTAAAACAACAAGAACTCAAACACCAAGCGCAATCACCCGCAGACTACCAACAACTTTGGCAAGATGAATTAAACCAGTTACCCCCCAACTTACAAGAAAGCTATCGCAACGCTAGCCTGCTCAACCGATTAGAATTAACCAAAGATATGGATACACAAAGCCAGTTCTTAATACGAGAAGAGCTCGTGGGCAGTGAAGCAGCCATACGGCTCACAAATTTAGATCAGCAGCGAGAAAGCTTCAAGCAACAAGTTGATGAATACTTAATAGAACGAGAACAGATATTACTCAATACAAACAGTAACCAAGATGACAAATTACTAGCCATACAAACACTGCGAGAACTCACATTTGAATCCAGTCAATACCGCCGGATTCAAGCGCTAGAGAGCATTCACGATCAACAAGCCACGGTATATTAAGTAAGTCGATAAAGCATAATCTAAGCGCGGTGAAATACGCGTTTAGATAGTATCAATGCCTCTAAAGTACATAACAATAAGCCAAGCCAGATAAAGCTGAAACTCACCAGCTTCACCTGATCCAAGACTTCATGAAACACAAAAATTGCGAGTAAAAACTGTAAGCTAGGCTCGATATATTGGGTTAAACCAATCATAGTCAGTGTTGTTTTCTTAACAGCAACGGCAAATAATACCAGAGGAACCAAAGTAATTGGTGCTGCACCTGCATATAATACTGCCGTCGAGAAATCACTCGAAAATACAGTCGACGTCTGACTTAAAAAGCTCAATAACATATAACCCAATGCGAACGGCATTAATAACGTTACCTCAATCGACATTGATGTTAACGAATCAAAATGGATGAACTTTTTTGTCAGGCCATACAACGCAAATGAGCAGCCCATAATCAATGAAGCCCATGGTAGCTCACCATATGCATACACTTGGTATCCGATACCGCAAGCAGCCAGAATAACGGCTATTTGTTGAGCCCAGGATAGTTTTTCTTTAAAAAAAATAATTCCTAGTGCTACTGAGAATAATGGATTAACAAAATATCCTAAACTTGCTGCTAATACCTGATCATGCGTTATTGCCCAGGTAAAAGTATAAAGCGATACACAATTAAATAACCCTGCGAGAAAGCAAAGGCATAATGCTTTTTTATACTTCATCGCCATCGAAATAGTTAAGTTGGATATTTTAAAGCATTTCAAGATTAGCAACATTAATGGTACCGAGAAGATAATTCTCATCGCAAGTAACTCATTAGTATCAGCCAGAGGAAGAAACTGGAAATATAGAGGCAATAATCCCCAGAGCACAAATGCAACAATTGCAATGAAGTTCCCGTGAATACGAGAAAACATACTATTCATCCTGAACAATCTAATTAATGTTGCACTACCTTTTCAACCAAAAATATTCCGTCAGGTATAAAAAAGTACAACTAATCATAATAAAAGAGGGAATTGACTTAACACAGGTAGCTATATTTGAAAAATAATAACGATGATTAAGGCAGCCAACATGTAGCCGCCTTAATACTGATAATTAGACAATAAACTTATTCAATAACGCCTCTTGTTGCTGAACTTTCGAAACTTGACCGCTCATTTGTAATGATGACTCATCGGCACGGTCTGAAACTTGCTGAGAGAGATCTTTTATTTTGATCGTATTATTATTGATTTCTTCCGCGACCAAACTCTGCTCTTCTGCTGCAGAGGCTATTTGAAGGTTCATATCGGAAATTTGAAGGATTGCCCCTCTAATTTGATTAAGCGCTCCCCCTGCTTCAATTGCCTTTGCGACAGCTTCGTCAGTTAGCATCTTACTCTTCGCCATCACGCTGGTTGCAGAACGTGCGCCTGACTGTAGCTGAGCTATCATGCTGTGAATTTCAGTCGTCGATTGCTGGGTTCGCTGCGCCAATGTACGTACTTCATCTGCAACTACTGCAAACCCTCTACCCGACTCACCAGCTCGAGCTGCCTCAATAGCAGCATTCAGAGCCAACAAATTGGTTTGATCCGCAATCGCATTGATCACAGAGAGAATTGACTCAATATTACCCGTCGAACTTTCCAAGTCTTGAACGACAATTACCGTTTCATCGATCTGGTTGGCCAGAATATGAATCGCGTCAGTTGTATGAGAGACAATACTAACGCCATCTTGCGCGGCAATATCTGCTTCTTGCGCCGCAGCTGCTGCCCCTTGCGCGTTACCAGCAACATCAGCAGATGTTGACGCCATTTCATTCATTGCTGTCGCAAGCTGCTCAACTTCAGCCAACTGGTGAGTGATATCTGTTGCCGTTAGCTTAGAGCCTCGTGTCGTCACTTCAGCGTCGGCACCAATCTCTACCCCTAACAACTTGGTTTCTTTGATAAGCGACTGTAACTTCTCTACAAATGCATTAAAATTCGAGGCCAGCTCAGAGAATTCAATATCAGTGTTAGTCTCTAACCGTCGAGTCAAATCACCTTGACCAGAGGCTACATCTTTCATCGCCTCATTTAATACACCTAACGGACGCATGAGGTATCTTAGTACTAGCACCAGCGCAAACACTGAAATCAACACAAAAGTAATTGTCATTATCATCGATGACGAACGAAGCTGAACAATCGAAGAATAGGCTTTTTCATAATCTAGAATTACCCCTACATACCAATCTTGGCTATCGATCGGAGTAAATCCAATATAGGTTGGCTTACCTTTGTAATCTATTAACTTGAAACTCTGATTAAGATCTTGTGATCCAATAAACTCGGTTATTTTTTTACCGCTAAATGAAGGATCAGGATGAGAAACAATCGTGCCATCCTTATTCACCATGAATATATATCCGGCATCAAACAATGAAATTTGATTAATGGTATCTGAAAGCATGTCTAATTTGAGATCATAGAAAAGAGCGGCATTAAATTTACCATCATCATAAACTGGCGTAGCAATTGACACTAATACACTACCTGTATCTCCAAGATAAGGCGCTGTAATAATTGTTTTTCCTTCACTTTTCGCACGTAGATACCATGGTCGTTTTCTCGGATCATAGGCACTTCCCGGTTGCCAATTTGGGTCATTGCTCTGAATACGGCCATCAACCTCAAAACCCATACCAATCAACGAGTACGCATTCTTGGCAACAGGCTTATTTATCACACTGGAAATATGACCCGTAGAAAGATCATCTTCAATCACTTGTGCAATATAAGTGGCCAACTGCGATTTTGATTCAATTTCACTATCGACGGTGGTTTTGACCCCATTCACAATTTCAGCAATACTCTGATGAATTAATGGCTCAACTTGCGATTTAACTTGGCGATACTGCTGTATTGATAACACGGATAAAGCAATAAGAACAATGACTGATGATATTAATACCACCTTATATTGAAATTTAATTTTCATAATAGATTAATACTTATTTTAATTATATTTTTATGTTTAATTAAGATGACAATCAGTGTAAGTAAATAACATTATCATTTCTTGAATCTGACCATATCAGAATTTCTCGGTAGTACTGTTTAAACAGTACCAACGATAAACTAAACAAAATAAAGACCAAGGTAATAATACTGCTGCTTTCTGTTACTTCTGATGATGAGACACTAAGTAAAAGGCCAATCCCAATACCTAGAGAGCACAGAAGTTGCAACATTGGATAGGAGAGATAAAAAAAAGACTTTAAGCTGAATAGAAAAGAAAATAACCCTTTTTTTAGCACTGTCATAACAAACTCCTTTCTCTTAATACTATAAGTACCGATAGCATAACGATAAGCCACTAGCGCTAGTTTGCTATATTTGACTATTGTTAATTAATCGTCATAAAACATATAACTCAAGGCAAGTCATATCCACAGGTGAAGGCCTTATAAATATAATAAAATCGACAGAGACCTGAAAATCACAAGCCTCTGCTGTCTTAATGGGGGTAATGACAATGTAGCCTATGTTCTAGCCTTTATTAAGTTGGCCTTCGACAAGCGCCTGCCAATAATTCACACCCTTCATTAAAATATTGTCATTAAAATCATACAGCGGATTATGCAGTGCCGTACCGCCACATTCGCCCTGACCATTACCAACCAAAATATAACACCCCTTCACTTCACGAAGCATGAAAGAGAAGTCTTCACTGATAGTAAAGGGTTCACAATTACCATTCACGTTTTCAGCACCAACTACCTTTTCTGCTGCTTTCACAGCATGTGCTGTTTCTTCTGCGGTATTGATGGTAGACAAGAAGCTATTGTTGAAATGATATTTATAATCCACACCCGCAGACATGCATTGACCAGCGACAATACGCTCAATCGCTTTTTCAATTTTACCGAGTGCTTCATCGGTAAAACTACGGGTATCACCCTTGATCTTCACTTGTGATGGAATCACATTCACTGTGCCATTAGTGGCAAATTCAGTAACTGAAATCACTGCCGTTTCATTGATCGCACTCAGATTTCGCGAAACAATTGTTTGCATAGCCGTAACAATTTGCGCGCCGACAACAATAGGATCTGTGCCCATATGAGGCATTGCCGCATGACCACCTGTCGCAATAACATCAATTTCAAAGCTGCTTTCACTAGCCATAAGTGAATGAGGACGCGTCACAAACTGGCCTTCAGGAATCCCTGGAAGGTTGTGCATCGCGTACACGGCATCAATTTTCCACTTAGTAAACAGGCCGTCTGCAATCATCGCTTTGGCCCCAACGCCATGCTCTTCGCCCGGCTGGAAAATAAAATAAACTGTACCGTCAAAGTCACGCGTGCGAGCAAGTTCATGTGCCGCGCCAAGTAACATTGCCGTATGACCATCATGGCCACATGCATGCATCACACCTTCATGTACCGAAGCATGTGCAAAACAATTTTGTTCGTGAATATGCAGCGCATCCATATCGGCACGCAAGCCAATTGAACGATCGCTATCACCACACTTTAAAACACCGACAACACCTGTTTTACCAATATTGCGGTGCACCTCTATACCAAACTCTTCCAGTTTGTTAGCCACCATTTCTGAGGTCATCACTTCTTCAAAGCCAAACTCTGGGTGCTTATGAATATGGCGACGCCAGTCGATAACTTTCTGTTCAATGGTCATTTATATTCTCCAACAAAATATGCGCAGTGGTACATTACCACTGCGCATCTATCAATTAAGCTTCTTGAGGTTTTAAGGCTTTTTCGTCAGTTTCTTTTGTTTCAAACTTAGTAAATACGTACAGTGCAACAACAATTAGTGACACAACAATTGTTTTACCCAGTACCATTTCCTCGCCAAGAGTCACTACAGCAACTAAGTACCCAACTAACGGCATTAGGTTTAGTGCCATTGTGGCTTTCTCTACACCAATACGTTTAAATGAGTAAAGCTGAACTAGGTAGCTCCCCCCAGAAATACCTGTGCCAAGGAAAATAAGTAAACCAATTAGTAATGGGCTAGATAGAATAATATTAATTTGTGATAAGTCTAAATCCAGAACAAAGACCATCACAATACCCAACGCTGCAACTGATATATATTGATACAGCATTGACACAACAGAACCATATTTATCTGCAAGGCTTGCACGTAGGTGAGCCGTCCATGCAAGTGCTAACATTGAACAAGTTACATAAACATAGCCAAGTAGAGGTGTACCACCTTCTATACTATTAGTTGGTCCAACACTCATTGCATAAATACAAACAGCTGATGCAATAAATGCTCCCCACTGAACCTTGTTCATTCTAAAGTTCATGAACATCATGCCAAAAAAGACTGTGGCAAATGGCTGCATACCTTGAATCACACCATTCTCTGTTGCACCAATATGGGATAAAGAGAGGAAATTAAAGAGTGAAAATACCCCTTGGCCAACAATTCCACATAATGCAATTTTTAGGTAATCTTTCTTTTCAATTTTTAGAGACTTACCAAGGTCTTTACTGAGACTTTCGCTACGAGACGTAAAGCTATAAATAATCGTTAAACCAATTACAGCGGTGACGTAACGAAAGAAAACAAGGGTCATAGGATCAACAGCCATAGACAGCGGCTTCGAAACAACCCCCGTAACGCCCCAAATAATAGCTACAGCAATGGCTGCAATCCATCCGCACAGTGCATCTTTCTTTGTTATATTCATGTGTTTGCCTAATTATTTTTATTATTAGGGCTCTATCATCATTAAAGCCCTAGTGAGTATTATTAATAATTTTTACTTAATTACGATTAACTCTGGCTCAGCACGCTCACTTAGCCATTCCGCTCCGTTCTCAGTGATCACGATATTCTCTTCGTGAACCATAGATTTACCTGGTGCATACACCATGCCCGGCTCTAGCGTCATCACCATACCTGGCTTCAATACTGTGTTATCAGTTGCTGTATTAGACGGGCGCTCTGTTAACTCCATACCTAAACCATGACCTAGTCGACCAACGTCATTGCCAAGTGCGCCGTTCGCCTCTAATACTCCCCACATCGCGTTATAGATGTCGGTAGTTGTGGCACCTGGACGTGCAGCTTCAAAGCCTTTCGTGGTTGCCTCATAAGTAGCACGGTATGCAGCTTTAGTTTGTTCACTTGCATGACCAAATGCCCAGTTACGGTCAAAATCAGAGAAATATCCGTCACGTACTGCACCGGTATCAATGATCAGCACATCACCCTCTTCAATAATGCGATCTGTCGGTCCCATAATGATGCTGTCGTAACCATCAGGGCCAGAACCCGCAATGATATACGGACATTCATCAGCACCGTCTAACAGCATGTCGATACGGAACTGCTTACAAATTTCACGTTCTGTCATACCTGAACGGGCGTAGTCAGGAACCTTGTTAAAACCAAGATTAGTAATTCGACAAATTTCACGCGTCTTCTCAATTTCTGCTTGAGATTTAATTTGACGTAACTCATGCATTGCCAGTGATACATCAACAAACTCTTTTTTAACCATGGTGGTTAACTTCAAGTAATTGTTAACAGGCATACGTAAGTGGGATTCAATACCCAATGTTGCACCCACTCGACCATGGCGACACGGCAGTGAATTCAATGCGCTCGCCACTAAGCTGATGCCATCATCTTCAGGGCGAGGCGATGGCCAAGTAATAATGTTTTCAATCCACGTTCCCGCCATACCGCTTGCACCGATTTCAGGGATAACTGCGATTGGCTTACCTTCAGCTGGCACAATAACAAACCAAGGACGAGTCGGGCTGTGCCAGAACTGAGTATGAAAACCAGTGAAATAACGCACATTAGGTTCAGTAGTGAAAATCATCGCGTCCAAATTCATTTCGTGCATCACTTTCTGTGCACGTACTGTTCTATGTTCAAATTCAGACTGTTCAAAACCACGTTGTAAATAGTTAGTCATTGCGACCTCTTCCTTATTGTAATGGTCGTATAGCAACTAGTTGCAGTGCACAAAAGTGAACGATTAACCGCTACACAGTTCAATATTGTTTACGTTAGGGTGCTGCATGTTACTGACTATTCAGTTAAATAATGTGACCTACGTCGCGCAGTTAACTTTAGTGACCTAAAGCTTGTCTAATTTGAATAAATTTGTGACTAGAATCAATTTTAGTTATATTTAGTGAACTTTGGAGTTGTCTAACATCGCAATTTATAGTTTTATAGTTACACAAAATTGATTTTGAACTTGTCTTTTGGGTTTATGAAGACCACAATAGTTAACAGAATTAGTTAACAACAGTGGTCCAAAAAATGAAACCAATGGCATATGCGGCATTTAATGCAGAGTTTACCGATAAAGACCGAGAGTTCCTGGTAACTTATTTTCGGCTTGCCGACACGATTGCTGACTTCATTGGTCCTCATTGTGAAGTGGTAATCCACTCATTCGAAAGTCTTGAGAAGTCAGTCGTCAAGATCGTTAATGGGCACCATACTGGTCGTAAAGTTGGCTCACCGATCACGGATTTGGGATTAAAGATGCTCAGCCTGATCGAGAAAACAGGCGAAGTAACACCAAAGAGTTACTTCACTAACAGTAAAGATGGCTCTTTACTTAAATCAACAACTTGCGTGTTAGCTGGTGAAGATGGCAAACCGATAGGCTTGTTCTGTATCAACATGAACTTGTCCCATCCTTTTCCGGAAATAATTAAAACTCTCATGCCAGATATGGCGCATTCACATGTCGGCGTTAGCGAAAATTTCAGTTCATCGGCAACAGATGTAATAGAACAAGCGCTTAACCATGCAGTGCTCGAAATTGACAGTGATGCATCGATAAACCAGAAGGGCCGCAACAAAGCAATTACTAAGTTATTGCTTGAAAACGGTATCTTTGAACTAAAAGAGGCTACAGCGATGGTTTCCGAGCATCTTGGAATCACTCGTCATGCCATTTATAAGTATATTCGCGAATTTAAAGCGTAATAATCGACTGAAAGATAAAGAGAAAATAATGAAAACAAAAATCCATACAGATCTTGCACCTGCAGCAATTGGCCCTTATTCACAAGGTTTAGCTTTTAAAGATATGGTATTTACATCTGGTCAGTTACCGCTAGATCCAACCACCATGGCATTTGTTGAAGGTGGTATTAAAGAGCAAGCACGTCAATCTCTTGCAAACTTAAAAGCCGTACTTGAAGAAAGTGGTGCTGGTTTAGATACCGTATTGAAAACAACATGTTTCCTTTCTGATATGGAAAACTTTGTCGCTTTCAACGAAGTGTACACTGAAGTATTCGGAACAGACGTTGCGCCAGCACGTTCATGTGTTGAAGCAGCGCGTTTACCTAAAGATGCCTTGGTAGAAGTAGAAGCGATTGCTTTTATTAAATAATTAGCCATGAGGCTGCTTATGTAGCCTTATTTTCTCGACCTTTCTTTCTGAGTAAACATCATGCTTAACGTATCTAAAAACAGTTTTTATACTGGCCAAACATCACCAACCTTTAATAAAGACATTGCTAAACAAGCTCGTGCGTTTCATGGCCAAATAGAAGGCTATAAACCTACACCTTTGGTTTCATTACCATTATTAGCTGAAAAGCTAGGTGTAAAATCAATCTTAGTGAAAGATGAATCTCACCGCTTTGGGTTAAATGCTTTTAAGGTACTTGGCGGTTCATATGCGCTAGGTCGTTTGTTGGCTGAATACCTTAATATTGATATTGCTGAAATTGATTTAAAAACAGTCTCTTCAAAATTAGACAAGCCAATGGTATTCACAACAGCAACCGCTGGTAATCACGGTACTGGTGTTGCTTGGGCTGCTCGAGAGATGGGGCAGAAAGCAGTTGTTTATATGCCAAAAGGATCTTCACTAGTCAGCGCAGAGCGTATACGTGGGTTAGGTGCTGAATGCATCATCACCGATGTAAACTACGATGATACAGTGCGATTGGCCAATAAGACGGCTCAAGAAAATAGCTGGATGCTAGTACAAGATACCGCTTGGGAAGGTTACGATAAAATTCCAACGTGGATCTCACAGGGTTACATGACAATGGCAGATGAAGCCATTGATCAAGCAGCTGAAATGCCTGAAGGTCAACCAACACATGTGCTTCTTCAAGCTGGTGTAGGTGCAATGGCTGGCGGTATTCTGGGCTATTTAGCTGACAGACTCGGTGCTGATAATTTCAAAACTATCATTGCTGAACCTGCTGTAGCTGATTGTATTTTCCGCTCTGGAACCAGTGAAGACGGCAATATGGTTAATGTATCAGGCGATCTAAATTCAATCATGGCTGGTCTAGCATGTGGTGAACCAAATCCAGTTACCTGGCCAATTCTACGTGATTGTAGTGATCTCTTTGTTTCTGTTGACGACAACGTTGCAGCAACAGGCATGCGTATTTTAGGCAACCCTTTAAAGGGTGATCAGGCTATCACCAGTGGTGAATCTGGTGCTATTACTATGGGTTTACTGTACTTGTTGGCTAACCATCCTGAAGGACAAAAAATTGCGCAGAGCATCGGGCTTGATCAAGATGCTGTTGTGATGATTTTCAGTACTGAAGGCGATACCAACGCTGATCGTTACCGTCAAATTACTTGGGAAGGCATGTTGTCACTTTAATCATTAAAGCGCCCGTACCTCTTCTTATAAAGCAGTGGCCCTTTTAATACTATGCCAGTCAATTCAACATTGACTGGCATTTTTTTAAATATATCTATACGACTTTTATCAATCATCATAAAGATAAATGTAGATAGCTCGACTACTCATTTTCAGTGATCAATTCTGCTTCCTTGGCATAACGATTGGCCAGTATTGCGCAATAAAATATTTGAATCTGGTGATAAAACATAATCGGTAACAAGATCATACCTAACATTGGGTTTGCACCGAATATCACTTTCGCCATTGGCACCCCAGCTGCCAGTGTTTTCTTGGTGCCACAAAAAACAGCGGTTATCTCATCTTCACGACTAAAACCAGCACGGCGAGCAGCCCATGTAATACTGTGAACCATCAGCAATAAAACCGTTGTGGCCGCGATTAACGCAACGCCCAATGTTTGCCATTCAAAATCATGCCAAATACCATCTGCAACAGAATCACTGAAGGCATTATAGACAATCAGTAAAATAACCCATTTATCAATTTTATTAATAATTGTTTTTCTTTTTTCCAGCACTTTTAATGCAATAGGTCGACAAAGCTGCCCTACAACCATAGGTAATAACAGCAATTTTGAAATGGATAATACGGTATCGAGAATATCGAGCTTAACCCCTTCCATCCCCATGAATAGTTGAATGAGAAACGGCGTTATTAACACGCCTAGCAAACTCGATAACGATGCATTGAATATCGCGGCAGGAACGTTTCCTTTGGCAACACTGGTCATTGCGACAGATGAAGAAATTGTACTTGGCAAGACAAACAAATAGCAAAAACCAAAAGCCAATGCCGATGGCATAACAGCTTGAAAAGCAGGACCGAATAACAACCATAATAAGGGGTACACAATAAACGTCGCGCTTTGTACAAAGATATGCAAACGCCAATTGCTAATACCTTGTTTGATCGCTTGTGGCGATAAGCCAACACCGTGTAAAAAGAAGATTAAAGCGATACCTAAACCTGTAATGGTATCGAGATGCAATAAACCGCCCGATTGCCCTAATGACGGTAAGATAGCAGCCAATGCAATTGCGGCTAACATTCCCATTAAGAACCATTCTTTTTTTATGTATTGAATACAGGCAGATCCCATATTATATCCTTTCGATAGTGATGACTTTCTATAAATAGGATACTAATATCATTATTTCTCGCTATCGATAAGTTGCTAGTAAATGTCGAATAAAAGACAACATCGCTCTATTCCCGCATTAACACAGTTACCACGCCCTGTGTATGCTCGCAGTGAAAACTGGGATCACTCAGGAACGCAAACACTGTGGCATTCGCATGCATGGGGGCAATGGTCTTACGCAATAAAAGGCGTGCTTGTTGTACATACTCACGCGGGTCGTTTTGTTGCACCACCGCAATACGCCATTTGGGTGCCTGAAGGGGTTGAGCACCAAGTTATTTCAAGCGGTGCTGCTCAAATGCGCAGTTTATATATACGAACGGGTAGTTTAATAAATTTATGTTGGCACAACGCATGTGTTTGTGAAGTCAGTTCTTTGGCGAAAGAACTCGTACTACGCTTTGGCTGTTTTGATAGTGAGTACAAACTTAATGGAAAAGAAAATCGTCTCGCAAATGTACTATTAGATACACTTGATGATTTACCCCAAGCACAAACACAATTACCGATGCCAAGTGATAAGCGTTTATTGGCTATTTTTGATTACCTACAAGTTCACACTGGTGAACAGATTAATATTGATCAGATTGGTCATAAAGTGGGGTTATCTGGGCGTAGCGTCAGCCGGTTATTCAAACAAGAAACAGGTTTAACCTTTCAACAATGGCGACAACGCTTACGGCTACTTTCTTCATTAAATTTATTAGAACAAGCGATACCTGTTACCCAAGTCGCCATGGAGTGCGGATATGAATCTTTATCTGCTTTTGTTGCTGCGTTTGGAAAACAGTTTGGCGAAACACCGGGGAAATATTTTTAGCTGCTAATCAAAAAATGATTATTAATAGGCCACGCACTCAATGAATACCTTATTCTGTTTTCGATCGCATGAACTGGCTTGGCGTGTCACCTAAGTGTTGTTTAAAAAAGCTGATAAAAGCACTGTCACTCGAAAAATCCAACGAAAAAGCCACATCAGAGACACTCTTACCTTCCGCTAATTGCTCTATCGCACCATGTAGACGCCATTGCTGTCGCCATGCTTGATAAGACATGCCCGTTTGCTTGGTAAAAATACGGGTAATTGTTTTCTCGCTAGCACCTATCTCGTGTGCCATTTGGTTCAACTGTTGGGGGTTTTTACTACCCGATTGCAATGAATCTAACCACAGAATCAATCGCCCATCTGTCGGCAATACTAATTGTAATGATTGCTCTGGCGCTGCCGCTAACTCTTCAATAAATAACGCAGAAATATTATTTTGCAGCTGAGCTGGCATATCCCACTCCCACATAGCCATTCTTTCGATAAGCGCCTGCAGCAATGTATTAACCCCAATAATTTTCATTTTACTTGGCAATGCTGGAAAGGTCGCGACATCAAAATACACTGAACGATACGCGACAACGTTACGCATTTGAGCACAATGAACAGTACCCGCAGGAATCCAAGCGGCTCTCGTTGGCGGTAATACACACTGCTTATTATCTAAGGTAATTGTCATACAGCCCGCTGGAGCATACAAAAGTTGTGCTTTTTGATGTTGGTGCATGCCTGAATCGTGACGACCAACATCGGCAGCAATGCCAATAATCGGCGTATCTATATCATCGACATTAAATCTAGAATCATGGTCAATAATCATTATTCAAGTCCTATTCTTGATGTTTCCTTTTTTATGATTATAACCGGACAAGCTTACTAACTCTATTATGGGGTTACCGCTACAACAGCTATCCCTCAATTTCTATAGTAAGGCGTAGCATGTAAATATAATTAACTGAAAATTGGTAATTAAACTCGATACGTTGATTGCCTTCAAAATAAGCAACAAAACACGCTAGTAAAAAGCCAGCGTTTGAGATTAATACCGATAAGGTCGCCTTAATGGCAACCTTATCGTTTTAAATACGACCTATAACGTAAAAATACTAAAGTGACAATGTACCTGAAATAATCAAATACAAGGCGGTAATAGCCCCCCCGACAACCATCGCAGCTAAAACCTTTTCTATTGGACTAATAAGAAAACTTAGCCCGCGCTCTTTTCTTGAACGGAAGAAGAATGGTAATCCACACGAATAAAGTAATAGCGACAATAATAGGTAGTCTAACCCGCCAGCATAGATCAGCCATAAACCGTAGACAGAACCAATTGATGTCATCAGCAGTAAAGAGACCGCATGTTGTTTATTCTTAAGCGCGAGCTTCAATCCAAAACCAGCACACAACAAGTATGGTATTAGCGCCATCGATGAGGCTAGTTGAATCAAGATATTATAACCAGCATCATTAACATAATTAATAACTAAAAATAGCGAGATAAGGCTATTAGTCAGCCACATTGCATTGGCAGGCACTTGTTTACTGTTCAGTTTTCCAAAAATAGATGGTGCGGTATTTTTAGACCCTCTAGCAGCAAGAAAGAGCATTTCGCTCGATATCATTGTCCATGCCAGCAATGCCCCACCAACTGAGACAATCAACCCAATATTAATCAGTACACCTCCCCAAGGACCAACTGCAAACTCAAGAACTTGCGCCATTGATGGATTTTTCATTCCTGCAAGTTCAGCTTGTGGCACTACGCCTAGAGAAAGCAAAGAAACACAGATAAGAAGAGTGATTGTAATCAGAAACCCTAAGATCGTTGCCCGGCTTACAACCTGCATATTTTGAGCGCGAGACGCATAAACCGTGGCACATTCAATACCTAAAAATACCCACACAGTGTAAAGCATGGTGTTTTTAACCTGACTAGTCACAGATCCGAGTTCAGGAGATCCCCAAAAATCAATTTGGAACGTTTCAATTTTAAATGCTAATGCAACGAGTAAGATAAATAACAGAATGGGAATTATTTTTGCGATAGTCACGATAATATTCAGTGTCGTTGCGGATTGAACACCGCGTAACACGAAAAAGTGCAGTACCCACAACGTAATGATGCCGCAAACCATAGCGGGAAAAGTACTGCCGTCACCAAAGAAGTCAAAAACTTGAAATGAACCGAGTGCGCTGTAAATTACGACAAGGTAACCAACGTTACCAACCCAAACCGAAATCCAATACCCCCATGCGGCATTGAAACCAAGGTAGTCACCGAATCCCTCTCGAACGTAACCATAAACACCATCATCAATATCTGAGCGGTTGATCGACAACCATTGAAATATTTTTGCCAAGGTTATCATGCCAAAGAAAGTGATAATCCAAGCAATAATGATCGCGCCAGCTCCCGCTCCTTCAGCCATATTTTGCGGCAGACTGAAGATCCCACTACCAACAATCGCCCCAGTTACAAGAGCCGTCATTGCCAATAACCCTAGTTTACTCTCACTCTGCCGAGCCATCTTCTTTCTCCTTAAAGAGAGGGCATCCTGCCCTCCTTATAACGTCCTAAAACCTTAATGACATACAGCTAACGCCACCATCGACTTTTCGGTACTCTGAAGTATCAACCGTTACCACGTTATACCCTAGGTCACGGATCTTACTCTCAGAGATCGGATAGCCACTTGGCATAATGACGTTGCCGTTTACCCAAATACAGTTAGCGGCGTAGCTTTCGTCTTCAGGAATTTCGATAATATTAAGGTGTGAGAATTCAGGCTTATCAACAAATTCACCGGCAGCCAGTAAATTGCCATCTTCAAGGTAGGCCAACCCAGTTTTCAGGTGTAAAACCTTCTCCATTGTGACTAAGCGACCGGTTAGACCGTGCTTTTCAAGTATGGCTACCAATTGGTTAGCACCTTCAGCATTAGTACGTGCCGACAGACCAATGTAAAAGGTGTCTCCAACCATCATGACGTCGCCGGCATCAAGCGTACCAGGGGCTTCAATTCGCTCGACGTTATCACCATAGAAACGACGAAGTGCAGGTTCAATTGAATCAATTTCCCCACGACGACTGTCCGCCCCCGGGCGGGTTACGATACCGCATCGCTTGGTACACAACGCAGGATCTTCAACAAAAACAGAATCTGGATAATTTTCGAGGGGAGGAAGTAACAATATTTCAACACCGCACATTCTGAGCGCATCTAAGTAAGCTAGGTGCTGTTTCATCGCCAGCTCGTAGTTTGGTTTACCATCATCTGCAGATGAAATACCATCGATAAGTGCTTTACAAGGGGTACGCGCAATAATGTAATTAAACATAATCATTCCTTTTATTATCCGTTTTTAACGCTAAGTAATTACTTATAAGCGAGAACTGTGCCATAATAATATTAAATATTTAACGCGTTAAAAATCAATAAGATACACCTAAATAGCACATAAAAACAACAGCTTATGTCATGCCGAAATATCGTCAGTGGTGAAGTTTCAGCACCTATGAAAATGCTATTGATTAATAAGACATTACTGTGAATCACTTCGCGATATTGGCCATAAAATAATGATTTAATATGACGATATATCGTCAGATTGGAACATGGTAATGATAGAGAAAGTCTCAACACCTTTACTGCCTTTTCTTTCCCAAATAATGGCGGTATTCGATCGCATGTCCAGCTCATACATTATTATCGATGCTGCAGAAACAATTATTGCCTATAACGAAATGAGTGCGAGACTTGATGGTGTAGAGGTAGAAAAAGTACTTCATAGAAAATTGCTAGATGCTTTTCCAAGTCTAACAAGAAGCTCAAGTTCAATGATTATGGTACTAAATAGCAATGTGCCAATTTGGAACAAAGCACAAAGCTACCAGACACCTGCAGGTAAGGTGATGACCCTAACCTCGTCAACATTTCCCATAGTTAACCCTGATAACACGATAATGTTTGTCATCGAAGTCGTTCATGACATCAGTAACTTGAGAGAGTTAACCGATCATGTGATCCATTTGACTGAGACCTTAAAAGAAACGCGTTCCCTGCCTAATCAAGATCTTCAAATTGTCACGAAAAATAAACGATTCAAGCGGTTACTCAAAGATGCGAAATGTTTCGCTCAAACACCGCTCCCTGTCTTGATCGCTGGTGAAACAGGTACAGGGAAAGAATTAGTTGCTCGGTATATACACCTAAACAGTGCAGCAAAAAATAGTACTATGGTAACGATCAACTGTGGTGCAATCCCGCCAACCTTAATTGAAAGTACCCTATTTGGAACAGTAAAAGGGGCATTTACCGGAGCTGAAAATAAAAAAGGGCTATTAGAATTAGCGAATGGCAGTACATTGTTTTTAGATGAAATCAACTCAATGCCGATTGAAGTACAAAGCAAACTGCTGCGAGTTGTTCAAGATGGTTACTTTCGACCTTTGGGGGGGGACGATGAAAAAAAAGTCACCATTCGCTATATCGTCGCGATGAATGAACAACCAGAGGTTGCGATCCAACAAAAACAATTACGCTCAGACCTCTTCTATCGTCTCGGTGTTTGTATGATTGTTCTCCCCTCGCTGCAAGATAGGCTAGATGATATTCCACACTTGGTTGAGTTTTTTATCCGTAAACATAATCCATTGTTAAACACCCACATTAATGGCTATACACCAGACTTTATCCGATCTCTTGAGTCACGGTCATGGCCTGGAAATATACGGATGCTAGAAAATGTAGTACTCCGTAGCATGTTAATGTGCTCACAGACCAATGATGATGCACTGAATCAATATCACCTCGACACATTAAAACAGCCTTTCACAACAATAGAGCCCTTAACGCATTATCAAGAAAAGTCGCCGATAAAAAATAGTGAAATCCCAGAATCACTCACCGAGCACCTTGCGAGCTATGAAAAGCAATTATTATCGAATGCAATGGCACGCTATAAAAACAACCATAGTGAAGTGGCAAGACAACTGAAAATACCTAGAACAACGCTACAAAGTAAACTACGGAAATATGAGATAACAGCATGATCTTATTGCTCCGTTAACCAGACTGCTTCAAAATGATTTTTTATCTGTCGTCGCTTTAAGTGAATATCATGCGTATTGATGATCTAAAACTGTTCACAACTGTGGTTCAAATGGGTAGTTTTACAGCTGCTGCAAATGCCATGGATTTACCACGTGCCAATGTAAGTCGCCGAATTGGTGAGCTTGAAAAATCACTCAATGCTCAACTTTTTTTTCGTACCACACGAAAATTGCGCTTAAGTCAGCATGGTGAAGCTTATTATAAAGAAGTCTTAGCTGTTTTAGAGGCTTACCAAAAAGCCAATGACACCTTGCTCAAACTTGATGACCGCCCTGCCGGTAAAGTGAAGCTGGGGTTATTACCTGAAAGTGACGAAGCTATTCAGCATATTCTCTACCAATTCCAAGATATGTATCCTGAAATCGATCTAGACATTCGTTCGACCAACAGCTGCTATACCGATATGTATGAGCAAGGATTAGATCTTGCTATTCATGCAGGTAAACTTCATGACTCTAGCTTTGTTGCCCGTCATATCGCTCAACTCGGCCGAATGCTCTTAGCCAGCCCAAGTTATATCGAGCAATACGGCATGCCCAATACATTGGCTGAACTCACCACTCATCAATGTATTTGTTACCGATGGCCAGATGGCACACTGGAAGATAACTGGGACTTGATTGATGAAGAAGTAAAAGTTACCTCTCGCCTCGCCAGTAATAATATCGGCTTTATACGCCGAGCCATGCTAGATGGACGAGGAATTGGTTTTTTACCCCCACTGCTTGCACTTGCCTCTATGGAAAGTGGAGCTTTGGTTCGCGTTTTACCTCAATATCAATCTCGTGCAGATGATGTGTGGTTATTATATCCAGATCGTCACGGCATCAGCCACGCCACTCGTTTATTGATTGATTTACTATTACAAGAGTTACCAAAGAAACTTTAATTGTCATGATTATCGAGACAGTTATTCATGCGTTGGCATGATTATCTATTGCAATGAACCGATTAGACTGGCCCCCATAATGACAGTGGGAGTCAATAATGAAAAACTTATCGCTTATAAAACATGAAAATAGATTTAAAAAGAAACTCGCCTTATACCTGATTACGCCAATTACAGCTGCTATCTTATCAGGCTGTACTGATGCACCAGCCATGACGGCAGATAAATCCCCTCGCCCTATTCAAGTAATGCAATTAAATGCGCTCGATAGCACCAGTGTTAAACGTTTTTCAGGTGTGCTTGAATCTGCTGATTCTGCCAATCTGGCTTTTCGTGTGCCGGGTACCATTACCGAGATATTATTTAATGCGGGTGACACTATTTTGCAAGGTCAGGTTATTGCCCGCCTCGATCCGAATGATTACCAAGTTACCGTATTAGAATTAGACGCCCGTTTAGCAGAAGCAAAAGCAACCCATAAACTCGCAGCAATAGAACTAAAACGCGTGAAACAAGCAACGGGAGATAACGCCATTGCTGAAGTCAATTTAGATCGTGCAATCAGTGGCTACGAACGCAGTAAAGCCATGGTACAAGTCGTACAGCAAAATCTAAGGAAAGCCCAAGATGCATTGTCTTATACTGAACTAAAAGCCCCGTTTGATGGTGTAATTGGCCATCGTTTCTTTGACCAATTTGAACAAGCGGCCCCTGGCATTCCAGCTTTTACCTTGCATCAGCCTAACCAATTACAAGCGGTGATTGATGTACCAGAGAATCTAGCTAATCAATTTATTTCGATAAAAAGATCGCAAATTCAGCAGCGCCAAAGCCAAGTTAATCGCGACCTTCAACAAACAGAACACACTAACCAGCAACAAATAAACGTAAGCTGGTACGGCAGCCAACAATCTATTCCTGCAACCTTAAAAGAAATCAGTACCATTCCTGATCCGATCAAACAAACCTTCACCGTCACCTTTTTATTAAGCCAGACTGACGATACCTTATTGGCAGGTAAGGCCATTCAGCTTGATGTGCCTTTTCAGCAAATGAACAACCAATATTGCGTGCCATATTCCTCGCTGATATCAAGCAATGATCAACAGTCTGTTTTTCTCGTTAAAGACAATATTGCAGTACAAACGCCCGTATCAGTTAATGCCCTCAATGCAAATAAAGCCTGTATTACAGGCAAACTACAAGCAGGCGACAAAGTAGTGACTGCGGGTGTGCATTTTTTAGAAACTGGTATTCAGGTTGGCAAAACTGAAACAATCAAGATCACCCAATAAGGAACAGAACGATGAATTTAGCGGAATTTGCTATTAAGCAACGCACTTTCGTGGTTTTTTTCTGCGTATTGTGTGTGATTACAGGTATTGGTTCATATTTTAAACTCGGAAAATTAGAAGACCCCTCTTTTACCGTAAAAAGCGCCGTGGTAGTAACACTATACCCAGGGGCATCAGCGCAAGAAGTAGAACAACAAGTCACCGATAAAATTGAAACTCGATTACAAGAAATGGGCTCAGTATGGAAACTGCGTTCATTATCTCGCCCAGGTAGCTCGATGATTTTTATTGATTTGCAAGAAGCAACCAATTCTAAAGATCTGCCACAACAATGGGATTTACTGCGCCGTAAAGTGAATGACGTAAAACTTACCCTGCCAGCCACGGCACAAATCAGTATTGTGCAAGATGAGTTTTCTGAAGTGTATGGCATGTTGTTTTCTGTTTATGGTGACGGTATCGAACCATCAGAATTACGTTTGTACGCCAAAGAGCTTCAACGCCGCTTAAAAACCGTTGACGGTATAAAGAAAATTGAGCTTCATGGCGTACGCAGTCAAGTGGTTAATATCGATTTACCTGACGAGCGTTTAGCGGAATACGGGATCTCTGCCGCGCAAGTCGTCAACCAACTAACCAGCCAAAACATGACATTCGATGCGGGCAGTTACGCAGCAGGCGTTGAGCGTATTCGCATAGATCAAAGCAGCGCATTTAAATCACTCGATGATATTCGTAATTTGATGATTAAAGGCGGTGTGAGTAAATTCAGTACAGGCTTGATCCGCCTTGGTGATATTGCCCATGTTTCTATGGGCTACCAAACCCCAGCATTATCAGAAAGTCGCTTTAATGGTTACGATGCCATCACTCTTGCTGTTAGCCCTGTAAGTGGTATTAACGTTGTGTCTTTAGGCGATTCAATTACCAACATCATTAACGAATATCAACAAACATTACCTTTTGGGGTCGAGATCGGCACCATTGCTTTCCAACCTGATGAAGTCAGTAAATCAATCAATAACTTTGTGACTAACCTAATCGAAAGTGTCGCGATTGTTGTTATTGTTCTACTGATTTTTATGGGCTTTAAAAGCGCTGTCATTGTCGGCTCAAGCTTATTACTAACCATACTCCTCACCTTAATTTACATGTATGTTGCGGGTATCGACTTGCAACGGGTTTCGCTTGGCACATTCATCTTAGCGCTCGGTATGTTGGTTGATAATGCCATCGTCATCGCCGATATGTTCATCGTTAAACTCAATAAAGGTATTGATCGCACTAAAGCAGCAATTGGGTCGGTGAAAGAGGCAGGGGTACCTTTACTAGGTGCTACCGTTATTGCGATTATGGGCTCGAGCCCCGTTCTCTTTTCAAAAACAGACTCTGCTGAATTTGCCAGTTCCGTCTTTCTAATTGTCTGCTCATCGCTACTGTTTTCTTGGCTCATTGCCATGACAGTAACGCCACTTATGTGTTGGTTATGGATTAAACCCAAAAAAGCCAAAGAAGGAGCAGTATCAGATCCGAAAACCTCAACTTACTCTCGCGCAGTATCTTGGACAGTCACGAATCCGCTAAAAACATTAGCATTATTGATCCCATTATTAGTCGCTACTGGTATTGCTGTACCCAACGTTGCAATTAACTTTATTCCTAGCTCTGATCGCCCAATGGTATTTCTTGATTACTGGCTACCTAATGGCGCCCAAATAGAGCAAACCTCGACAGATATGAAGCGTATAGAACAATGGCTAATCAAACAGCCAGAAGTCACTACTATTTCAGCTTATGTCGGTGCTAGTGCACCTCGTTTCTCGGTCACCGTTGAACCAGAACCTTATGATCCAAGCTATGGCCAAATTGTTATTAACACGACAGACTATGAAGCTATAACGGCATTAACTCTTCGAGGTGATGCATGGCTTAAAGCTGAGTTCCCGTATGCAGAACCACGTTTTCGTCCTTTAAAGCTCGCAACCAAAGATAAATACAGTATTGAGGCGCGCTTTATTGGCCCAGACCCAGAGGTATTGCAGCAATTATCAACGCAGGCCCAAGCCATTATGGCGGCTAACCCTCATACGAAATATATCCGTGATGATTGGCGTCAACCTAGCAAAGTCATTGTACCGATCATCAATCAAGAACAAGCTCGTCGTGCAGGTATAAACCGTACCGATATTGCGCTTGCGATGAAACGTGCAACCGATGGCGTCACATTAAGTCAGCTTCATCAAGGGGATGAGCTTATTCCTATCAAGCTGCGAAGTGCCGAAGCCAATATAGGATCGATGGAAACACTGCCCGTTCGTTCGCTTCTCGGCATGCACAGCGTACCTTTAGGACAAGTGGTTGATGGCTTTGAGCTAAAGACAGAGCAGAGCATGATTTGGCGACGTAATCGCTTACCAGCAATCACGGTACAAGCGGATGTCAGCGGTGCCACTGCATCTGATGTGCGTAAGCAACTGGCTCAATCGATTGAATCTATTGCATTGCCTGCTGGCTATCAGTTTGAATGGGGAGGTGAATACTACGATGAGCACCGTTCGATCACTGACACTTTAAAACAAATGCCTAAAGCGATGCTTATTATGGTCATCATTATGGTTGCCTTATTTAATGGCTTTAAACAGCCCGTTATTATCTTAATCACGCTGCCTCTTGCTGCTACAGGCGCAACATGGACCTTGTTATTGCTGGATAAACCCTTTGGATTCATGGCACTCATTGGCGCTATCACACTATCGGGCATGATTATCAAAAATGGCATCATGTTAATGGATCAAATCGAATTAGAGCGTGCTAATGGGCGTGAACTTGATGACGCTATTAAAGAAGCCACACTCAACCGAACCATGGCGATTTCAATGGGCGCACTCACCACTGCGCTTGGTATGATTCCATTATTATCCGATCGCTTATTCGACCAAATGGCCGCCACGATCATCGGAGGCTTAGCTGCAGCAACGGTACTGTCACTGTTTGTGATGCCCGCGTTGTATCGTTTGTTCTATCGCCCGAAAACAAAAGCTCAAGCAGAGGAGAATCAATATGAAAACGCTTAAGTGGTCTCCAATTGCGCTTGTACTTGCATTGACGCTAACGGGTTGTGCTGTAGGGCCTGATTATCAAAAGCCAGAGCATACAATTGATACTGAGTACTTATACCAAGATACAAACGGTACCGTACAAGATGACCAGCAAAAGGCTCAATCTCAACTCGATACTCAACAGAATAATACGCCATGGTGGTATCAGTTTGATGATACTTTTTTGAATCAGTTGGTTGCAGATGCTCAACAACAGAATATTCCCTTAAAAATGGCAGCGGAACGCATTAAAGCGGCGCAGGCTTACCAACAAGCCATAGAGTCATTTAAAGTACCAACCGTTAGTCTAGGTGCTGGCTACAGTACGGCGCAGTTCAGTGATAATGACCCGTTATTAGGTCCGGTGGTTTCGGCTAATAACCCACTGGGAGTGCCATTAATGGATGCTAAACAAAGTGGGTTTTTCGCTGGGGCAACCATTGCTTGGGAAGTGGATTTATTTGGCCGTATCGATAGCCAAGCTCAAGCCGCTTCGATACGAAAAGAACAGGCAATCATTTTCCGTGAAGGCTTAAATACTGCTATCACTGCCGATGTGATTCATAACTACCTGCAAATGCGGGGGGCTCAAGAACGAAAAACAATCGCAATGCAAACAGTGAAAGATCAAAAAAGCACGCTGGCATTAGTGCAAAAAGTACTCGCGAGTGGGTACGGTTCTGAGTTAGATCTGGCACGCGCGAAAGCCATGTTTGCCGCATCGAAAGCCGTCGTGCCACAACTGGCAACAGCTGAAAATGTGCACCGCCAACGCTTAGCAATTTTGCTCGGTGACACACCGTCACAAATGCAGCAAAGGCTCAACCCAGCTTCAGAAAATAAGGTTGCGGTCAAGACACAGAAAAAAGCATCATCAGTCGTCGGTTCATCAGAAAGAGACGCGACAATAACACCAACAATAGTTAAAAAAATGCCTGAAATGTCCGGTTTAATCCCTGTAGGATTACCATCAGACTTGCTACAACGCCGCCCTGATTTACGTATTGCAGAGCGCGAAATGGCAGCGATAAATGAGGAATTAGGCGCAGCGATTGCGGCAAAATATCCGAAGTTTTTCTTAACTGGCGCACCTGGTCTGGTGGCGAGTGATTTCGATGACGTATTTAGCAGCAGTTCAACCGCATGGATTGCCAGTGTAGGGGTAAGTTGGAATATTTTTGATGGTGGGCGAAGCGATGCCATGGTCGATATTCAAGAAGCCCGCTTTAAAAATAGTGCTCTTACCTATCAATACGCCGTCAATAATGCGATTGGCGAAGTAGAAACCTTACTTCAAGGCTACGGTAATAGTCAGGAATATCAATCGCTAGTATTAGAGTCTAAACAGCAAACAGATCGAGCCGTGTCAAAAGCGGAATCACTTTATGAAGCCGGTTTAGTGGATTATTTGTCAGTGCTAGATGCACAACGTCAGCAGCACTTATTACAAGATAGAGTTGTTACTGCTCGCTTACAAACAGCTCAGGTAGCTGTGGGGTTGCACAAGGCTCTTGGCGGTAACTGGCAACTCAATACCAATATGACACAGTAAAAGAGAATATGTAGTACGAGCTTTTAAAGTGAGGTGTAGTTTGACTCCCACTCTAACAACATTTCATGGACGAAAGTTCGTACTACCCTTTTAACATAAAGAGACAGACGCTAGTCTTTAACGCCGGTTAAGCCGTGCTTGCACCCGCTGATACCAATATTGCCCTTCATTGATTCCACGTACTAAACCATTTATTGAATAACGCGCCCAGCGGATAAAATTTTGTGACAATACAATATAGCTAAAAAAATGAAAAAAGGCGGCATTACGTTTTCTTAAATTTGAAATAGTTGAGTGTTATCTGAGCATTTTACTAAAGCCAGTCCATGAAAACAAAATGTAACAACTTTCTGTGGGTATAAATTTGACTTAAACTCAGGGAGTAGATCGACTTCGTCATAATGTGTCTGCCTTTAGTTATATATTGTCAATGTAGGAAAATACAGAATAACTTAAAACCTATATTATTCAGTCATTGCTTTAGGGGATTGGAATCGTGGACGTATGTTTAACCAGATTTAGCCCTTTTCAATCAAGTATCTAAATAATATTTTTGAACTGCGGTTGAGAACTAAAATAAGCAGTTCAATACCACTTAAAGGCTTATCTATTTAAAATAAGTTCTAAATGGGTGTTTGTGACCGGATTATATCTGGATATAAGTACATTTATTTCGACACAAACGACACTACTAATCATTTTATTTGTCTAGGGATGAAATAATGGAAACGTTAAAAATTGTTTTGTTACGTCATGGCCAAAGCCAATGGAATAAGGAAAATCGATTTACTGGATGGACTGATGTTCCTTTATCAGAAGCGGGCATAGAAGAAGCAAATCGAGCGGGAAAGCTACTAAAAGAAAATGACTTTATTTTTGATATCGCATATACATCGGTGTTAAAAAGAGCAATTGTAACATTATGGTTAACACTTGAAGAGTTAGATTTAATGTGGATACCTGTTGAGCGCGCTTGGCAACTAAATGAGCGTCACTATGGTGCTTTACAAGGGTTAAATAAAGCCGAAACTGCGAAAAAGTATGGTGATGAGCAGGTCTTCATTTGGCGTAGAAGCTATAATATGCGCCCTCTATTACTTAATAAAGATAACTGTTATTACTCGGGAAGAGAACTGAAATATAAAGCATTATCAGAGAATGATTTCCCAGTAGGTGAATCTTTAAAAGATAATGTTGACAGAGTTATACCTTATTGGAATGAGAACATTTTACCTCAATTAAAAGAAGGTAAAAGAATTTTAATTTCAGCGCATGGTAATAGTTTAAGGGCGTTAATCAAATACCTTGATAATATTTCAGACGAGGAGATCACCAAACTTGAAATCCCAACGGGCAGCCCTCTTGTTTATGAATTTGATAAAGATCTCAACCCAATAAAACATTATTATTTAATGGGTAACAATTAAAATAGATTACATCTGTGACTGTTGAACCTGTGGTCATATAAAAGTATTTATTTGGCATCGAAAGGTTATAACACCGTCATGATTTAATAAGTTCTCCGCATCCATGCAATGATAGTTCTTAGTTATCTCAAATATCATGAATAATCTGACTGAGTATTCTCATCAAATCGTAATCATATATAATGGAACGTTTAATAGTGTGTCTCGATATGAATAAATGGCTTTAGCTATGAAGTGCGCGGCGGTGCCCACATAAATTTGATGAAATAAAAATCAGGTAATTGTAGCCAAATTAATGTTATCGATGCGCTTAATCTTAATTATATAAAATACTTACTATGGTCACTCTTCCAGAGACGCAGATTTTGACTTAATGGCAACTTTCAGGTTCTTAAGTATGTATATGAAAATTGATTAAGCATAGATGTTTACTGTTTCATTTTGAATAAATAATTTTAAGGAAATCGTTATGACTATATTTGAACAACAATGCAATAGTATAAAAAATCACAAAGGATTTATTGCTGCATTGGATCAAAGTGGAGGTAGTACTCCAAAAGCTCTTAAGACTTATGGTATTAAAGAAGACGCTTATCATAGTAATGAGGAAATGTTTGAACTGGTACATGAAATGCGCTCAAGAATTATCACGAGTCCTGCATTTAATACCGCCAATGTGCTGGGCGCAATTTTATTTGAAAATACATTAGATCGACAAATCAAAGGGAAAGCATCATCACGTTACTTGTGGGAAGAAAAGCAAGTCGTTCCTTTTTTAAAAGTCGATCAAGGTTTGGAAAGTGAAGCCAATGGTGTGCAGTTGATGAAACCTATACCAGATCTTGAGCCATTATTAGTCAAAGCTAAGCAGAAAGGTGTATTTGGTACAAAAATGCGTTCATTGATCTTACATGCTAATTCAAAGGGTATTGCTCAAGTTGTTGCTCAACAATTTGAAGTTGCAAAACAAATAAGTGCCGCTGGTTTAATACCAATTATTGAACCGGAAATTAATATTCATAGTTCAGATAAAGAGCAATCTGAGATAATACTCAAAGCTGAAATCATGTCACACCTGGATACTTTAAATAGTGACCAATTGGTAATGCTGAAAGTTTCACTTCCTGAGCAAGCAAACTTCTATCAAGTATGTATCGCTCATCCTAATGTTATTAAAGTTGTTGCCCTCTCTGGCGGGTTCCCTATTGATGAAGCCAATAGTCGCTTAGCGGAAAACCTTGGCATGATCGCTAGCTTCTCTCGCGTATTAACAGATAACTTATATGCAGACCAAAGCGATAATAATTTTAATGCTGCACTAAAAGCAACCATTGAACCAATTTATTTAGCATCAATAACTTAACATTAAATATAGGCATTCTTTGAGTCCAAAGTAATTTGATTTTATATAAAGTGTAAAGCCATGGCTCTACACTTTATATCTGTAAGCATTATTAATACATTAACATACTGATAGAAGCCATTTCATGAAACTAAACAACCACCTATTAAAGTAGGTGGGTTAGTATTAAGGACTGAAAGACCCGTTTTCGTTAACCTTCTGTCCTGAAGTTATCTTCAGCCTTGGGCTCAAATATGCCTTTATCATTTCTTCCGTTAGGTCACCAAATGTCACACAAAAGTAGCCTCTAGCCCAAAAATGACGTCCCAGTATTTCTTCTTTAAATCAGGATAACTCTCGAATAACTTAGCCGATGTACGGCCTTTAATCCTTCGCATTATTTCGCTAGGTGCCATATTTGGTGGTGCAGAAACTAACAAGTGAACATGATCTTTACTGATTACACCCTTCAAAATATCAATCTCAAAAGCATGACATGTTTGCCTGATTAGCTCTCGAGCTAACATCACCAGTCAAAACTTGATAACGATACTTCGTTAAAAAAACGAAATGGTACTGAATATTGAAGACTGCATGACTTCCATATCTATAATTCATAATCATGCTCCAGCATCATCGATGACCGTAAAATTGACCGACTAAAGTCGGTGATTTTAATCTTTTAGGTGACGAATAAAATCATACTCACCAAAAACCATGTCTACTATTTAATTAACATTCCATACCAACATTTGCAAGATAAAAAGGTTTTTACTGGTGATTCATCAGTAGGATACACAAAGGATAATTAAATTAACAAAGAGAATTCACCGCTGGAGGTGTAGTTCTTACATCTAATATTTACCCTAAACGCTGATTAATTTCACGGTGTTATTTAAATGATCATTTACAGCCTTTCACCTCCCAGCTAATTTTATTTAATTGTAAATAAAAACTCATCAATAACAACCTTAGGAACGCTTATAGAGAAGTGAAACATTTAGACATTTAAAATAATTAACTTTATTTTGATGTTTTCAAAAAGCTTTCAAGCTCCTTTTCAAGGATATACCTGTTGGGCGATAATCTTACAAAGTATCCTGTTGTTAATCCTTTTATGTGGTATTTTTTTGCTTTTAATGTTCTCCTGTCAATAACCCACCCGTGTTTCATTTCTTTTTTGATGACTTTTTGGGGATAAAAAAGATATGTTTCTGAATGAGGTGATGGTGAGCTGACTTTAATTGCTAATTTAAAATGCATATTTACAACTTTTTTATGGTTTATATATTATGGTTAGATTCTATTTAAATATTTTACGTTTGAAAATCATGTTAGAAATAACAATGTTAAGTTTTAAATTAGCAGCAAAACTCTAAAGCCATCATGAGATAACTCATGATGGTCGAGAGAACGAGAAATAACATTCACTTAAAAATTTATAGATAATGCTTCTGTAGTTATTTTTGTTTTTATAGATTTAAATCGATTTATATCAAGTATTAATGCAGTATAGATGCTACAGCGGTAATCAAGAATAACTTGGTTGGTCTACAATACTATTTCCATGTTTTTCAACTTTCTTGATCACTTGTGAGCTGCCAGCAAATATCGCGACAAAAGCCCAAACAATACTAACAGCTGCACAACCGATCAATGGCGTCTGCCAGCTTCCTGTTAGCTGGTGTAGTGAACCAAATAGGATAGGTCCTGATGCAGCAAGTAAGTAACCCATAGATTGTGCCATACCTGATAGAACTGCTGCTTGATGAGAATTGTGAGTACGCAAACCAATTAATGACAAGCCTAGAATAAAGCCACCACCACAACTGAAACCAAAGGCGATTATCCAGATAATAGCTTGTTCTGGCATTAGTATAAATCCGGTAATACCAATAAAAGTTACAACTGCCATCGCTAATGCCATGCCGCGTTTGTCTTTAATTTTCGCCATTAGAGGAATGAAAACTAAAGCAGGTAGTGCCGTTGATAGCTGTAGAATACCGTGAAGGTAACCAGCTTGACTTTCTGTATAACCGCTATCAATTAGGATACTTGGTAACCAACTAATAAAGATATACATAATAAATGAGTTAAGCCCAAGAAATATTGTTACATGCCAAGCTGCTGCATTGCGCCATAGGTAGCTGTGGCTATCAATATCAGCAGTATCTGCTGTTGGTTTTGTATGATTTTTTACCTGTAGAATCCATAATAAAATTGAAAGAACAGGTAAAACAACAACACCAGTTAGCGAGAACGCCCAGTTAGGGATTGCAGTTACATGTAGGCTGTCTGCTAAGTGGAGTAGTGGAATTGCTGTGCCAGAAATAATGGCAGAACTAACACCCATAACCAAAACATAAATAGCAGTCAGTGTTGCCACTTGTTTAGGGAAGTCGCGTTTTAAAATACTAGGTAAAAGAACATTACCAATCGCGATGCCAATCCCGATTAACCCCGTACCTGTAAAAAGTGTCACCGTTGTACCCGCAGAGCGAATAACAATACCAACAGTTATAATTATAAGTGCTACCATCAGCGATGGTTCTAGACCAAATTTACGAGCTAAATTAGAAGAAATAGGTGAAAAAAAGGCAAAAACCAGTAGTGGTAATGTTGTAAGCATACCAGCTTGAGTCGCTGATAGGTTTAGTCCATGTGACATTAAATCAAGAATTGGACCTACACCTGTTATTGGTGCACGAAGCGTACTCGCAATAAGCATTATGCCGAGTATGACCCATGCTGGGTGAACAATTTTCTTATGTTTCATTTGTATCTCCTCTAAATCAATGAGTGAATAATATAGGTTTAAATTTTTTCTGTATTTGCATATATTGACAACATATAACTAAAAGCAGACACGTTATGACGAAATCAAATTATTTGCCTGAGTTTGAGTCAGATTTATACCCACAGAAAGTTGTGGCATTTCGTCTCCATGGGCTTGAAAAAGAAAATGAAACACCCCTCCATCAACACCGAAAAGGGCAGTTAGTGATGCCCTTGAGTGGTTTTGTTACTTGCAATATTGCAGAGGCTATTTGGATGGTGCCTGTTAATTGTGCAGTCTGGATACCAAGCCAAGTCCCGCACAGTAACCGAATATCGCCCGATGCTGACACATGTATGTTATTTATAGATCAGGATGTAATTGGGATGCCTGATATAAGTTGTACGTTATCTATCTCTCCTCTTTTACGAGAGTTAATAGTGCGCCTTTCTGTTGATGAAACGAATTATGAGCTTGATGGTCGAACAGCAAGGTTAGCGGATGTTTTAGTTGATGAATTAATAGAAATGCCGACTGAAAAATTTGATTTTCCCATTCCTTCAGAATCACGTTTAAATCAAATAGCACATCGTTTAGTCGCTAATCCTGCAGATCGTAATACTGTAGGGAAGTGGGCAAAAGAATTTGCGATGAGTGAGCGCACGTTAGCTAGGTTAGTTAAACAAGAGGTCGGAATGACATTCTGTCATTGGCGAGGTCAATTACATATAGTCGTTGCATTGCAAAAATTATCTTCAGGTGAATCCGTACAACGTGTTGCCGAATACCTTGGCTATGAATCAGTAAGTGCATTTATTACTTTTTTTAGGAAAACTTTGGGGCGCCCTCCTAAAAAATATATGAAAGAGCGGTAACTATATGACCCTGATATCATTCTTTGATACCTGCATTGATATGGTTCGCCCCAATGAGAAGCATATTGCAAATAACTTGATAAGGCAGTTCTACCCTATGATGCTGTAATAATTGTGGGGAAACAGCTTGAATCCAGCATGACACATAGCTCCAAACACAGCTAGTAACGGAAACTAACCATACCAGAATGTAACATTTCTAAAATTTCTAAATTGGGCTCGCATTTCTTTAATGCACAACACAATATCCGTGAATATGTAGTACGGGCTTTTTAAATGAGGTGTTGTTTGACTCCCACTCTAACAACATTGAATGATCGAAAGTTCGTACTACCCTTTTAACGACGGCGAAGCCGTGCTTGCACGCGTTGAAACCAATATTGCCCTTCATTGATTCCACGCACTAAACCATTTATTGAATAACGCGCCCAGCGAAAATGCTGAATCTCAATAGGGTGAGTTGATGGCTGCCGACCGATACCAAGAAAAGCTAATTGCTCTGGCGAACATGAGTGTAAATAGCTTGACTCAATTAATAACTGACGAAAACGCCCCCAACGGATAAAGTTTTGTGACAATACAATATCGCTGGAAAAAAAATGAAAAAAGGCGGCATTACGTTTTTTTAAATTTGGAAAACTTTGCTGATGTAATCCTTCAGGATCAAACAAGAACATCGTGCCTGCTTTTCCCGTGATCAGTGTTGATAGCTCGTCGACAGTGCCATGATCCCCACCCACATTCCAGTGTGAGCCTGGAATATAAGCAAAAGCCCCCGTATCAACGTCATCAAGGTACAAGCCGAGCTTCAATGACATCGGCTTTTTCTGCTCATAATAGTGATTGCGGCAATACCATTCATCTCGGTGAAGGGGATGAAAATTATCCTTAAAAGGTAAACTTTGCCACCCTTTTGCTTCTTGTAAACAAGCCGATTCACCTAAGTAACGTTTAACTAAAACCTGCACGAAAGAAAGTAAGGCTACATCCACAAAACCTTGTTCAACAGTCAATAATTGATCAAGCATCAATCGGCGCCGATCTGTTTGATGATAACCTTGCCACGCATTAAAACTCGGTTGTTGCAGCTGACATTCAAATGCATTTTTCATTGCACTTAATTGTTCACTTTTTATCAAACCAGGCAGTACAACAACACCTTGATCTTTCAATTGTGAGAACAGATTTTCGTGTAATAACGTCATTAAATTACCTATAGCCATTCGATATTCAAAAGCCAATAAAAAACGTTAATACATGTTGTTAGGTATTTAAATAGCGAATAACTTTACCAGGGTTACCGCCAAATAATACATTTTCTGGTACATCTTTCGTCACAATACACCCAGCAGCAATAACAGAACCTTTACCAATATGAACCGGCCGAACAATATGACAATTGGTACATAACCACACATTGTCTTCTATCACTAAATCTGCCATTTTAGGGTTATCACGTTCATCAATACTCACACCATGGCCACTATGGCCACTTATCATTGTTCTACCGGCAATCATCACATTATTACCAATAATAACTTTTGTACCAACGGTAATACCCGTTTGCCAGCCAATATAACAATCATCCCCAATCACTAACTGACACTGTTCATTATCAGGATGTCCATGAATACTCATCGCACCATTAAGACAAGCATTATTACCGATAGAAATTGAAACCGGGCCAACTATTAATGGCATACCATTTTCAAGTTGCAAACCCTTTGCGTATTGAGTTAATTGCGATTGCAGCATAGGCAGATAGATGAATAAATTCATGCAACGATGAAAAGCGATACCCATCAATTTGTAACATAAATAAACAAGCTTATAGAGTATTGTTAATGGCGGTAGCTGGCCGTATTTTGCAAATTTCACTATACGATAAAGAAGCTGACTCACTACTGAGTCTTGTTTTTTTATATTCCGTCTGAGTGTATTAATCATATGTCGCTCCTTTATCAAAGATAAACCCTACTCATTACGTTAATTAAGCAATTCAGAATAGAGTGCATGAGTTTGATTTATTTGACGTGTTAAAGAATAGTGTTCATGAACCCATCTGCGCGCTTTAATACCTGTTATTCTTATTAATTCAGGCTGAGATAATAATGTTTTAAGTAATTTTTCAACGGCACCTTTATCATTAAAATCAACATACCAGCTATGATTACTATGTGAATACAACTCACCTAATCCACCTGTAGGCTGGGCGAGAACAGGACGTCCCATCGCCATACTTTCAACAGCTACATAGCCAAATGCTTCTTGCCATTGGGATGGAACAAGCAAAAGGTGTGCACCTGTTAAATCTTGTTCAACATACTCTGATGGACCAAGGTAGGTAATGGATGAAAATTTCTTTGCCGCCTGTTTGACCTCTTCTTGCATTGGGCCATCGCCAATAATACTGATATTGGCCACCTTTGATATTTCAGAATCAGAGAATAAGTACAGTAATTTGCAAACACCTTTTTCTTCAGATAAGTAACCAACAAAAAAACAATTTAACGTAGTAGAAACAGGCGGAAGATCAACATAAGAAAAACGTTGCAAATTAATTCCATTTTCAATTTTAACTACAGAATCACTCGGAATATCATTTATAAGCCAACGATAAATAAACGATGAAACCGCCACTGTACGCCTTAAAAAAAGAATTAATACTCTACGTTTACCCCTCACAAAAGCAGATTGTATTCTTGAACGAAATTTCACGTTAAGAGGCTGCTTTTCTTTGGGTAATGATTGATGCGCAGTCAAAATGATATTCGAACAAAGCAGTCTTGAACACAATAAGTACGAATGCCCTATACCATAAAAATGAAAATGAATCATATTTGCAGGACTTCCTCGCAGCAGAAGCATCAACTGAACCACATTCGACACGCGTTCATATTTATATCCTTTGTTTTCCAATGCATTCCTAGCATCTCTTGTAATATCTGGTGTAACGAGCACAAAGCGATATTCTGTCGTTTCTAACTGATACAAATAATCAAAAAAACTTGTTCCCTTATGCAAAGTAATATCACAAACAAGGTATATCGTTTTCATTTCATACCTCTCACGAACACTCACTAAATTCAAACCTTCCGTTTCGAATAACGCTTTAATTTCAAATAGCGTCCACTGTAAATACACATACATAAAGCATGCCACGTATATAAGGGAACTTTGATATAAGGAAACGTTCTTACAATGAATGAGGCTGTGAGAATATGAAGAAAAACATTCGATGCTAATGAGAAAATCATAAAGCAGGTAGAAAAAACATATAAAAAAGAGGGCTAAAGAGCCCTCTTCTTCATGATTTACTTATACAGTGATGGCTCACCCTCTGGGCGTGTTTTAAAGCGACGATGTAACCACAAGTACTGCTCTGGAGCTTCCATGATGGAGCGCTCAACAGCCTTATTAACATAAGCGGCAGCAGCATCAAGATCTTTATGCGGAAAGGCATCTAATGGTGGAAAAATCTTTAATGTGTATTTTCCTGAATCGCTATTTCTAATCATGGCAAATGGCACAGCCGCACAACCAGATGCATCAACCAATAGGCTTGTACCTGTTGTTGTACAGGCATTTTCAACTGCAAATAGCGGTGCAAATGTCGAACGACGCCGACCATAATCATGATCAGGCGCGTACCAGACTAACTCGCCCTTACGTAAAGCGCGTAGCATGCCTTTTACATCCTTACGATCAATCATGTCTTTGTTCGAGCGCGAGCGACCTTTATATTGAAAATAATCAAAACAAGGGTTGTTATTCGGACGATAAACACCAACTCCTGGGGTGCTTAAACCAAACGCACGGGCACCTAACTCCAAATTCATCGAGTGAATAGCTATCAGTAAAACGCCCTTACCTTCAGCCTGCAGTTTTTTGATATGCTCTATACCTTCAACTTCAACATGCCGTTGAACACGAAGGTCTGGCCAAAACCACGCCATTCCGGTTTCGAATAACGCTAAACCTGTATTTTCCTGATTCTTATGAATCAAGGCATCACGCTCTGGTTCAGACATATCAGGAAAACACAGCTCTAGATTGCGCTTAACTGTTTCTCTACGACGGGATGCAAGGCGAAAAGCTAACCAACCTACACCTTGCCCCATACGGAATTGAATAAAATAAGGGAGCCAGCTAATCAGATATAAAATAGATATCATCATTAACGTCGGCCAATAGCGTGGGTGTAAAAAAGCTTTCTTAAACGTAGGGGGGGTAAACTTACTCATAATTTGAAAATAATTCCTTATTCATTGCACATAAAGAACGCTTGGTACTTACAATAAAAAAACAGTGTATCATAATTAGACTTAATACATTAAGTCTAAGGTTTATCAAATTGGTAACTACAAAAGAAATATTTAGATCAAGAAATACTGAAGTATAGCCATAAATTTACAGACTGTACGTTCTTGAATAACACTGTATTGATTGAAAGATATACCCAGCGATACATTGCGCTACTGCCGTATAATATACTTCACAATAATATCATTTCATTTCTGAATAAAAGCTGAAAAGTGACTACTCAGTCAGTCATCTGCCCGCTCCTTCTTGGAATCTTAGATTGCTAAATCCAATGTGAATTCATCACTTTCTTTGTATTACCAAAAATTTCCCGAAACATTGAGATAAAACTGCTCTTTCCCAAATTCGTCATCGAACCCATGTGCATAACCCAAGGTAATCGGTAGCGTTAAACCATATCCTAACTTTGTTTCAATGGTTATTTGTACACCAGCCCCCGTTAACTGTTGAATATTATTACTCTCCTTCCACGCAGCCCCCGAATCTATAAACACCGATCCTGAGATATCGCCAATACCAACGGGATACAGCCCCCAGTTTCGCTCTAATCGACCCAACCATGTTTCGACCTCTAGCCGTTGCGTTGCATAGCGATGACCTCGCTGTACCGATTCATCATAGCCACGTAGTGCTTGGGTATCTCGTCCAAATAAACGCGATTCTTCAAGAAGATCGGTTCCTCCTAATCGGAATGACTTCGCGCTATCATCGGCATAACCAAAACTTAATCGCCCAGTTAACGTGGCTCTTCCTGGCAGATCCCATGTTCCTCGCCACTGACCTTGATATTTTTCACCGCTATAATCACCATCAAATAACGCATTTGTTTCCGCAATAAAATCCGCATAGTGCCCCCAACCAATACCGGGCACATTTAAATATGTTTCGCGGTTATCGAACGTAAACGCAAAGCCGAACAATGATTCATCAGCAGTACGATATGGCGGAAGGCTAGACAAGCTAGGTTCTGATACCAGTGATTCTTTTTCCCAAGTAACACCAGCATGTAACGCTAAATCATCTTCCCACGCCGTGAACATGTTATTACGTTGCAATAATATATTGTCATCTTGAGTAATACGCCTGCCTGTAATCTCATTACCTGCCGAGATGTTTTGTATAAACGTTTCGAAATTATGGCTGCGTTCATAAGCAAATAACCAACGATTGTCATAACGATAACCCATATTAAAATTGGCGACATCATTGTCAAAATCCCAAGTACTTGAAACCCAATAATTGTGCCGACTTAATGCATCAGAGCCCGAGGTAACAAACCCAACTTCCGTTGAGTTATCATCAATAAAAAGTAATGGCAACCATGTTCGTGGGCGTAAACTTGACCATGGTGTATAAGGTTCAACTGCCGATTTATCACTGGTATTAACCACAACTGGCGGGTAATCATAACGACCTTGCTGGCTGCTCACCGTAAATGTTGTTAATGGCTTAGGCTGCTCAATCACTTTCAAGTGATACCCATCAGTACCATACGCTTGATAGGCTAACCCTAAGTAAGGCTGCCACTGTGGCTGAAATGCCCCTCCGATTTCACGCGTCCATTGCGTTACTTCACCAGAGTTGGGGGCGATAACAAAAATATTATATATCCCCTCATAATCAGCACTGTATGCAATGCGCCCATCGGGTAAATAGACTGGACTATTTTCAGTTGCCTTTGTATCGGTAAGGGGCAGCCAATCTATATCTAAAAGATTATCAGTTTGAAGAGAAGTAATAGGCAGGCGCTCTAAATTCCACCCTTGATGCGGTCGTTTCATTGACGCTACGACAAAATCCCCTGTCGGTGAAATGTCAAAACTACCTAACACATCACCTTGCTCACCGCGCCACACTAAGGATGTATGTAAATTTCCCGCATCAATTAACCACAGTTCACTTAATCCATCGATATTACGACTGGCTAATAACTGCCGGCCGTTTAACATCCAGCGTACTTTGCGAAAGCGTTGCCTTTCTGTCAGCCTTATCCAGCCATTATCTTGATAGAGAAATAAGTCATTAATTTGTCGACCATCAGTATAATTAACAATCCGTGATACAACTAGCCCGCCAGTAGGGTGCAGATCTAACGCTGTGATACCTTTGGTATTAGCGATATTTTGCCATTTCCCTTCAGACTGGTCGCTATTATTGAGCCGAGAAATAACCGCACGATCTTCACCATTTTTACGGGCAACTAACAGCCCATAATTACCCGCTGCGGTTACTTGTAAATACGGGTTAATAGCAATATCACGCCCAGTTACTGCCTGCTGAGCAAGTTCTCTTATTTGTGTGTCATAACGTATTTCAAAATCCTGCTGAAAATCATCCCACAATTGGAAAAAATCTTTACCAAATACTGTTTCAGCAGAACCATTCAATAAAAAATACGGGAGTAATTTTCGGCTATAATCCTGTAAAAAAAGCGCTAGTTTTTCTTCACCATACATTGTCGCAAGGTATTCAATAAAATATGCACCATACAGATATTGCGACCCTAGCGGCCATTCACGCGACGCGACTACAACCTGTTCAAGATCATTAAACTTACCGCTAGCCACTTCCATCCGCATTTGCATGTCATACACACTGCCTTGCAATCGACCATAGCCCTGTGTTTTATTTGTTTCTAAGTAAACAGCTACCCCTTCAATAAGCATCGAAGGCGTTAAGGCATGGGGAAATAGCAAGCCATTACGACCAAATACCTTTCGGACTCCTTTTACAGCCCCTGCACCTAGCTCCATGTGCATGATGTGCGCGTATTCATGACGAATAAGCATATGTAACCATTCATCATTCGCCTCAAGACCATTAACATCTTCTGGGGGGCTCATGAATAAACGGATTTGTGCAAAAGGAAGCGGCGTTGCCCAGCCATTAGAAAAATCAAAATCATCGACTAATACAATTTCGGTACGGTTTTCTGGAGCATGAATAAAAAATGGCAGCAGCTCGCTGTGAACACGTTCTGCAATGTCTAATGATTTAGCAGCTTGTGATTGATGCCCGTCACGAAAGTGAATGGTAAAATGTTCAGATTGCTGGCTTAACCATGTTTGATTTTGGCGATCCCAAGAAACGGATTGTGCTGCCATGGTACTAGGAAGAATTAAGCCGACACAAAGTAATATGCCGACTAATAGACATATATGTGTACCAATATAAGCAGTTCTTTTGAGAGTACTTCCCTTTACACTCATCAACGTTCCTTATTCGATTAATCCCATGCTTGTAGCCATAGCACGTGTATCGCTAACACACTTTTTACGCCGATGCATAATCATCATTACATTGAATAATATAGCCCAGTTTTTGATGCCGCTATTTCACTGTTTTGGTAAATCATACAGATTAAATCACCGTCTATACTTAATAGCTCTGCTTCTATGAGGTATAAACGATGACTTTTTTAATCACATGGCAGATCCATCAGGGCAAACTTCACCCGATATTGGCACACTTTTCTCAACTTTCCGACGAGCAAGACACAGCAATGATGGGGGATGAGCTTAAGATGATTGGGCGATGGCATGATTTAGTCAGTGGCACAGGGGTCGCAATATGTGAATCTGATAGCGCTGCAGCCATATCAGCGTATGCGCTGAAATGGAATAATGATATGGATATCTCAGTGCAAGTAGTCGTGGATGATACAGCGGCGAAAAAACTAGGAGAAAGCTTATTGTTATAAGGCTCAGTTCAATAGACTTTATCTAAGCGCCGCACAGTGTATAAGTACTGACCAATGCCTTTCGTTGTTGATGTGCGCTCTACAGTTCAAGAACGAAAGACACAATTTATAGTATACCTTCATCAATCACGGCTATTTCACACCCATTTGCACCTTGTATTTACTGACGGCACGTTCAAAAAAATCACGGTCATCATCATCTGAAATATTATTGCTCAACTCTACAAATGCTTCATAACCCGCTTTGGCATTCTTCACTTTCCACACGGTATAAGCTGCCTGCTTATCTAACTCGATGCGATTTCTCTCTGTTTGGGATAGAAGCGATAAGTTTTGCATAATTGATCTCTACAGCATTACGATTAATAGCCGATCTTATAAGATTTTAGCTGTAATACCAATCGAATCATTTCACCCCATCCCCCTAAGATATTTACCTACACTAAAAACCAAGTACAATTTTAAGAATAACAAAGAAAGCCACAACCACAGCCATCATCAACATTACGCTCACAACGGGGCTAATGGTTGATGCGCATGGGTTGGTAATAACATCGGCAAGCTTTGGCTCATCGTCGGTGCGATCTATCGGTGCTGTAATTAAATCAGTAATATGATGGTGGGCAGTCTCGATCGCGTCTTCACTTGAATCGATTACCTGCGCGCTGAACCAGTGTTCGGTATCGACCAGTTGTTCACTCCCAACAGGCAACGACTTCATCAATGTGCCGCATCGGCGGTCAATAACCGATACCCTGATCTGGTTATCTTTTTCACCCAGCACCCAACATGGAAAATAATCCCCATCTAATTTCACTTTGCTTGGGTACGGGTAATCAACCTGACTAACCGCCTGTAGTAATGCTTCTTTTTCTGAAAATATTGACTGTAACCCTTGCAAGCCGCGCTCTAACCAATGGCTCATATTATTGCGATAAACAGACTGGCGTAATGGTGTAACCCGCGCAAATCCACGAGCAATATATTCAATAAAGGCATCAGCAATCGGTTCTTTATCTGTCCACATATTCGGGGTATTGATTGGCGTCAGATCAAGGCTGTGATAAACCGTTCCATTGTTCGCAACCAACTTAATTTGATTACTGCGGGCTTCTGAACACTCAACACACCATGTACTTGCAAGCTCTGCCAATACGACAGGGTACACACGCTCAACGGTCGCCAAATAGTGCTGATAATTTGTCATAGTCCCCTCTCTAAATACGCTGAAAAATAAAGTGATAATAAAAAGCTAATCGAATTTAGTTCTTCTTCATCATAATAATCTTCTTGATGATGAACTTTGACGTACCTCCTAGCTTGATAATTTTTTATACCATTTTACTTTTCATCACCCATTGCACGACTATTAAGAGTCAGAAAAAATCACTAACGTTAAAAACTAATCTCATTAAGTTTAGTTCGGACACCTACAAGCACATATCCATCAAACAAAAAAATGCCAGTCATCAGACTGGCATTTTATTTTTAATTAAAATTGATTAGGCATTAATCAAACTCTACAAGATTCTTCTCGTATTGGTCGAATTGCTTTTGGATTTTATCTGATGGCTCACCTGTCGTCAGGCTCACAATCACGACTGATAATGTCGCTAAAATAAAGCCAGGTACGATTTCATAGATATCGAAGATACCACCTGTAATCTGCTTCCAGATAACAACCGTTAATGCACCCACAATAATACCGACTAACGCACCATTACGGTTCATACGCTTCCAGTAAAGACTTAGTAACAGTACAGGTCCAAATGCAGCACCAAAACCAGCCCACGCATAAGAGACCAAACCAAGTACCGTACTATCAGGGTTCATTGCCAGCACCAGTGCAACAATAGAAAGTCCGATAACAGCAACACGGCCGACCATGACAATTTCTTCTGTTGGAGCATCTGGACGGAATACTTGCTTATAGAAATCTTCCGCTAATGCAGAAGATGACACTAATAGCTGTGAATCAGCAGTACTCATGATAGCCGCAAGAATCGCTGCTAATAGAATACCTGCAACCACAGGGTGGAAGATTGAGTTCACAAGTAACATGAAGATCTTCTCACCATCAGCTAGCTCGCCTGCCAATTGGTTATCAACATAAAGAATACCAACTAAACCTACAAGTACCGCACCAATCATTGATAATGCAGTCCAGATAACCGCAATACGGCGTGCTGTTGTAATATCAGCATTGCTACGCGTTGCTTTAAAACGCGCAAGGATGTGTGGCTGACCAAAGTAACCTAAACCCCATGCCGCTAGGGAAATAATAGCAATGGCAGATAACGGTTGGCCTTTCACATCATTGAACAGAGTCATTAACTCTGGGTTTTTCAGCTCTAGCGCTGCCGTAAGATCACCAACACCACCACTCATTGCAGCAATAGGCACGATAAGCAATGCCGCAGACATCAATAAACCTTGTACAAGGTCTGTCCATGATACGGCTAAGAAGCCACCAAATAAGGTGTAAGACACAACACAAACGGTACCGACAATGACCGCAATGCTGTAATCAAGACCGAATACGGTTTCAAATAATTTACCGCCTGCAACTAAACCTGAACTGGTATAGAAAAGGAAAAACAGCAAAATGAAGAATGCTGAAATAGTTTGGATCAGTTTAGATTTATCATCAAAACGGCGTGCTAGAAACTCAGGAAGTGTTAGTGAGTTATCAGCAGTAATACTGTAAGTACGAAGACGCTTCGCACAAATCAGCCAGTTCAGCCATGTGCCCAATAACAAGCCACCAGCTAACCAAAGTGATTCAATACCAGCCGCATAAGCATAACCCGGTAGACCCAGTAGTAACCAACCACTCATATCAGAAGCACCTGCCGATAACGCTGCTGGCCATGGCCCTAACGAACGGCCACCTAAGAAATAGTCGGCTGAATTAGATGTACGTTTATAGGCGATATAACCAATCGCCATCATAGCTATCAGATAAACGATAAACGTACCTGTAATAGCAAAGCTGTTTTCAATCATTGTCGAGTTCCCTCACTTATTTAAATACCCATTCATTGCGGGTATTTTATTTATTTACTGAATATTCTATTCAGCATGTTTACTTGGTTAACCGACCTATCACTATTTCCTTCAGTCACACGACATAATTGAGGGAAATAACCATAAACCGGCTAACCACTAAAAATTAATGTTCACCACTGCCCAGTTCAAGCAGTGTTGCATTACCTCCTACAGCGGTAATATTAATGGTGCGTGTTCTTTCCGTCACAAAACGCAAGATGTATGTGGGGCTACCAATCACTGGCAACAACTCACAATCAGTTTCTGTTACTAACTGTGCTAATAAACCATCACGTGCTGCTAACTGACGAGCCATAGCTTGTGACGTTGATAACTTACCCGCATAAACCACACCCGCGATTGCAGTATGGTTTGATAAATCTACGAGTTGATCACTATCTACCGCGACGATAACACCGTGCGGACAACCTGCTTTTTCAAGCTGTGATACCAACGCTTTGCCTGATAAGGCACTGTCAGCTGGCAAGCATATAAACAGAGTATTGCCTGTCACTAATACCGCTGTAATTTGCCCGACAATTGCCGTAACAGTTGCATCAGCATCAGCCGTTACCACGAATGCACCACGACCAGCACTGTACAGTTCGTTGGTTTCACCTGTTGGCCCGGGCATTAACAGTGTTTCCCCCACATGCTCTAACGCATTGCGACATTGAAACTCCACCATCGATTTCGCATTGGCTTCTAGCTGGCTAGCCCACTGCGTTAAAATGGCAGTACGCTCGCTGTAACCTAAGCCATTCCAGCTTTCCCATGTTGACAGGCTGCTATCCACCATGGTTTGAATATTTGTAGTCATAACTTCTTCCTTCTCAATTCAGACACAGCTGCTATTACGCACTCAGTACATCTTTAGTGAAGCGATACAGATAATGTGGGCCACCCGCTTTTGGACCAGTACCCGATAGGCCTTGTCCGCCAAACGGCTGAACACCCACCACAGCACCGACTTGATCACGATTGATGTAGCAGTTACCTACACGAGCGCGTTGCTCGATACGACAATAAGTTCGCTCGTTACGACTGTGAACACCCAGCGTTAGACCAAAACCTGTCTGATTAATCTGATCAACAACCTGATCGATTTCATTCGCTTTAAAACGAACGATGTGAAGAATTGGGCCGAAGTTTTCATTTTCCAAAATATCAATACTGCTAATTTCAAATGCTGTTGGTGCAACAAAGTCACCCAACTTACATTCATCACTCAACTGAGCTTGAGCCACTAGTTTCGATTGATTCTTTAACGACTCTATGTGAGTTAGCAGCTTTTCTTTTGCTGCGGTATCAATAACAGGACCAACATCAGTACTGTGTAACTCAGGACGTCCGACAGATAGCTCAGCCATCGCACCTTTGATAAGCGTAATTATGCGATCGGCAATATCGGCTTGAACAAATAACACCCGTAACGCAGAACAACGTTGCCCAGCAGAAGCAAAAGCAGAACGCACCACATCACGCACTACTTGCTCTGGCAACGCAGTACTATCAACGATCATCGCATTCTGCCCGCCAGTTTCTGCAATAAACGGAACGGCTTCACAATCACGTGCGACTAAAGAACGGTTAATACGTTGGGCGGTTTCTGTTGAACCGGTAAACGCCACGCCAGCAATACATACATCTGTTGTAAGCGTTGCACCCACTTCAGCGCCTGTACCTGGTAATAATTGAATCGCGCCAGCAGGAATACCCGCTTCAAGCATTAATTCAATCGCACGGTAAGCAATCAACGAAGTTTGTTCAGCAGGTTTGGCAACAACAGTATTACCAGCAGCCAATGCCGCTGATACTTGCCCTAAGAAAATCGCTAGAGGGAAGTTCCATGGGCTAATACATGCAAATACACCACGACCTTGATAAGTCAGCTGTTTGGTTGAACCATCAAAGCTTTTAATTGATTTTGCACTGGCTAATTCAGTCGATGCCTGTTCACCATAGAAGCGACAGAAATCCACGGCTTCACGAATTTCATCAATGCTGTCTTGAATTGTTTTGCCCGCTTCACGATGACAAAGGGCAACCAGCTCACCGGTATGAAGTTCAAGCAAATCAGCTAAACGCTGTAAGCACTCTCCACGTTCAGAAGCCGCAACTTGTGACCATGCTGGATAGGCATCACTTGCGACATCAATGGCTTGAGCAACTTGGCTTGCACTGGAAAATGCAACATGCCCGACACTTTCAGCACGATTATAAGGAGCGGTAATGGCGTGTTGTTCACCATCAAGCGTTACGCCATTTACGATAGGACCAGCCTGCCATTGATGCTGACTAAATGCCTGAATAGCCGCATTGAACGGTGTCCACTCAGATTCAATATCAATATTGATGCTGGCAGAGTTTTTACGGCTCTCACCAAAGATCTGTGGTGGCAATGGAATAAGGCTGTTATTTAACGAAGGACGAGAGCGTAAGGTATCTACCGGATGCTCTGTTAATGATTCAATAGGGCAATCGGCATCAACCAAACGGTGAACAAACGAGCTGTTAGCACCGTTCTCAAGTAAACGACGTACAAGGTACGGCAGCAAATCTTTATGGCTGCCAACAGGCGCATAAATACGTACATTCGCTTGATACATGTCCATTGCATGATTATAAAGCGCATCACCCATGCCATGTAGACGTTGGAATTCAAAATCGCGGTGATCAGTCATCGCCACAATAGCTGAAATTGTATGTGCGTTATGGCTAGCAAACTGCGGATAAATCACACCACGTAAATGCTCAGACAATAAGAAACGAGCACACGCAAGGTATGCGCTATCTGTTGACTCTTTACGGGTAAAGACTGGGTAGTCACTAAAACCGCTTTGCTGAGAAAGCTTTAATTCACTGTCCCAATAGGCGCCTTTCACCAAGCGTAAAGGAATAACATCGCCTTGCTCTTTGCTTAATGCCGCTAACCATGCCAATACAGGTAGTGCACGCTTAGAGTAAGACTGAACAACGATACCAAATCGACCCCAGCCTTTAACTGCATCTGAACGGTAGAGCTTTGCAAACAACTTTAATGACAACTCAAGACGATCGGCTTCTTCAGCATCAATCGTAATACCCACATTCAATTCACGCGCACGTGAAAGTAATGTAAGCACTGATTCATACATTTCATCTAATACACGGGCTTCATTCGCTACATCGTAACGAGGGTGCAAAGCAGATAGCTTTATAGACACCGTTGGATCAGGCGATTGTTGATTACTGCCTTTTTGGTTGGCATACCCATCACGACCAACAGATTCAACCGCCATGATGTAATCTTTAAAATACTTTTGAGCATCTTGTGCCGTTAATGCCGCTTCACCCAGCATATCAAATGAATAAGTGAAGCCTTTGTCACGGTTACTCTTACCATTTTTCATTGCTTCTGAAATCGTACGCCCCAGTACAAACTGGTGACCCATGATCTTCATCGCCTGATTCATCGCTTGACGAATCACAGGCTCAGACATCTTATTCACTAAGCGATTAATCACATGAGATGGTTTACCGTCTTCTTTGGCATCCATTGTGACCACTTTCCCCGTCAACATCAGACCCCAAGTAGAGGCATTCACAAACAGAGAATCAGAATTTTTAAGGTGAGACTTCCAATCAGCAACACTGAGTTTGTCGCGAATAAGGGCATCAGCCGTTGCGGCATCAGGAATACGCATCAAGGCTTCTGCTAAACACATCAGCAAAATACCTTCTTTAGTATCTAGGCTGTATTCCAATAACAATGCATCAATCATTTGAACTGCATTTTCATCGGCACGCACGCGCTGAATAAGCTCAGCGGCTTTATCTGTTGTGTGTTTACGTTCTACATCTGACGGCTCAGCCAAAGGTAATAGCTGTTCTAGCCATAACGACTCATCAACAGAATAGAGCGGCGAAATCAGAGTCCAGATTTCGTTTAACGGACGCTCAATAAAGGATGGCTGAAGTACATCTGCCGCATTGAACATAATCATTCCCTCAATAATGAATCCTGAAGTTTATCTATATCGTCAGGATAAATGTTACACCAGTGTTACTATTGAGGGGATTCTATTTTCCACGGCTCTTCTAGTCTTGCTATATTCTCCGTTAATTTTTAGAAAAAGTCCGTTTTTTAACAAAATTAGACACAAAACATCATCAAAAAAACTTGTTTCATACCGGTTAACGTAAAGTTAGCTGCAAAAAATGAACATGAAAAGTTACGCAAAAACAGTGAATGTTCCTACGTAAGTATGAATATGATAACGAGAGAGGCTAGAGAAGAAGAGACACAGAAAAGAGTTAAAAAATGCTGAATATAAGCAACAAAAAAACGATACTTTCAATTAAGCCGTTGAATTAAATGAAATATAAAAACGACCATTCAACTAAGACAATAAATGAAGCTATAAGTTATCTTTTTTAAAACGCGCAGGTGGCATGCCGTATAAACGTGAAAACGCTTGGGTAAAGCTACTCTGACCCGAGAATCCACAGCTTTGTGCCACCTGGGCCAAACTCAGCTGCGATTCTTCCATTAATTGTTTCGCCATTTCGAGGCGCTTCTTTAAAACATACTGGTGTGGTGTTACACCTGTTTGATTTTTGAACAATAAATGAAATTGGCTTTCTCCTAAAAAAACCTGTCCCGCCAATTGTGTTACAGAAATTTTACGCGTTAGATGCTGAATAATGTATTGATCGACAATATCCATATTCAAACGTGCACTATGGCGATCAGATGCTAAAGGCTTAAAATGTCGCTGCAATACGCACATCAGTGTATCGGTACATGCTTTACTTAATAACAGATCATCAGGGTGCGCTGTCATTTCAACAGTCAGTGCATTAATAAGATTTTGAGCTTGGCTATCAAGATGAAAATAGCTCGACTGATCAAATAAGCGTTCGACACGTTCCACCGCATAAGAAGGTTGTAAATGGCCGTAGGTTTCTTCAAACGAATTTTGGGAGACTGGTATATTCAGAACCAATATTTCATTTCGACCTAAACCAGAAAAGGCATGTTCAGAATCAGCGGTCACTAAACACCCCTGACCAGGGCAAACAAGATTACCATAGCCTTCTATATCAAATTCTGTCTGTCCAGATAGACCAATCACAACTTGGTTATAACCATGATTATGGTGTTCCATCTGTTCTGGCAGTATGACAATTTCTGAATGTTTAAACTTAGTATTCATCTATAACAAATAAACCAATAATGAATAAACCATTGTCTCAGTAACCGTGCCTACACTCTAGTTTCTTTTCTCTTAATGAACAATCTCTCTTCTAAATATATACCCAAGCGACCTCAAGATGCAGGATTCACTCCCGAAGGGCGAGTTTGGGCTCTATGCGGTGTTACTTATTTTCAACGTAGAACGACTAGGCCTATAAATAAGTGCCTTACCTAGAGCCCAACAAATTCTCGCTGAAACGAGCATCTTGAGGTAGCTTGGGTATAAGTGCTTTCGCCACGTAAACACACCGGAAAAGTGATCAAGATAGCATTCTTTACGGGCAGTGTGATTTCAATTTCAACGATCGCGCTTATTCCCTTATGCTACAAGGGCTCACTGGTCATTATGCCTCACTCGAAAGCATATCGATAAAATACCGTAAAATGTACCTGAAATTCACATAGTCAAATATAATCAATAGCTTAAGTATATTACATGCTTGATCATCGTTCCAGATTTTTAGGTACATAAGAAAAAAGAGAGCTAAAGCTGAGATGAAAATAAGATCAGCCCTTGATCATTGATCCGAATCGTTAACGATCCAAACATAGGATCCTTCTTGATCATCGTTCCAATTGAAATGACACCCCCCGTTAATTCACGCTGCTTGATCATTGTTCCGAAAACAAACAAAGTACTCAGCAATACTCTAATTTCCAATATAAACTTTAAAAAACATCAACTTAAATAAAAAAACCAATAAGTAATAGATAGGAATGTCCATTCATCGCTCTTTTTGTGTTACAAATAGTTCGATTAATAAGGATATTGAAATGAACGAATTCTGGATCCAACTGCAATACTCATTTTCTGTTACTGGACCTATTTTTATCATGCTCGGCCTCGGTATTGTCCTTAAACGCTGGGGGATAATTGAAGAAAAGTTCATTGAAACGGGGTCGAAGCTCGTCTTTACCGTCACGCTGCCTGCGCTATTATTTTTAAGCGTGGTAAAAGCAGACTTAGCGCAAGTAGGGAGCATCAACCTATTGCTGTTTGCTTTAGCTGCGAATACCGCTACCTTTGTTATTTTTGAGTGTTTAGCGCATTGGTTAGTAAAAGATAAAGCAGAAAGGGGCGTGGTTGTTCAGGGTGCGTTTCGGGCGAATACTGGAATAATAGGTCTGGCATATGTATCCAATGCTTATGGCGAGAATGGCTTAGTCGTTGGTTCACTATATGTTGCTGTAATTACAGTGCTTTACAATATTCTTGCCGTGATAACGCTAACGCGATCGTCGCCTGGTAACCAATCACTGAATACCCGTTATTTATTACGTTCTATTGTAAAAAATCCTTTAATTATCGGTATTTGTGCTGCGGTTCCCTTTTCCTATTTAAATATCAGCATTCCAGAGGTGTTACTTAAATCAGGGAGCTATTTTGCTGATATGACACTGCCCTTGGCGCTACTGTGCACTGGTGCAAGCTTGGATCTGAAACAACTGCGCCAAGATTCAACTCATGCAAAATATTCAACCTACGGGCGCTTGATCATCGCTCCGGTATTAATTTCGCTTGCTGGCTATATGCTGGGCTTTAGAGGGTTAGAACTAGGGGTTATTTTCTTGATGAGTGCCGCACCTACAGCAGCAGCAAGTTATGTCATGGCACGCTCAATGGGAGCAAACGCTAAGCTAGCCGCCAATATTATTGCCCTTACAACGGTAGGATCACTGTTTTCGTGCAGCTTAGGAATAACGATCCTCAACAGTTTTAACCTATAAACCAGTGTGGTTGTTAACGCTTATTCTCTTTGATCATTTCGCTTGTGACTTTTGGCTAAAGCGACACCTCGACCACAATGATCTGATGTCGTTAAAGTAATCAAGCAAGGGAGAGGCCATTAAGAGCTCAGAATGATTTGCTTCCAACCACCCATTCAGTAATCTTTTCGCATAAACAGCAGCCAGTACGTTCGCGAATGCTATCCCAATCCAAATGAATGTGAGCCCCATCCAAGCTCCTACAACCGCAAGGGGAAGAGTAAAGATGATGGCTTTCACTAAGGTTAAACGTAGCGACAAGCTTGCTTGCTGAACCCCATTAAAAAATGATGTAGTGATAAGCGCTAACCCAAAAGCAGGAAACGATAAACCCACAAGATTGAAGTACAGTTGCCCATATTCAATAATTTCTTTGCTGTCTGTAAAAATACCAATAATAGGCTGAGAAAATAGCACCATAATGGCAAAAAAGAATAATCCCCAATAAACCGTCATTCTACCGGAATACGCAATCACTTGATCTAACCGCTTGTACGCTTTAGCACCATAATTCTGAGCAACAAGTGGCGTAACGATAACACTCAACGCCAGTATTCCAGTTAAGATAAGTGATTCAATGCGAGTTACAATCCCATAAGCTGCAATGGCATTATCTCCATATTGAGAGACCATGCGAGTGATCACTGCAATGGCTATTGGGTTTAGAACCTGTGCAGCAATCGCAGGGGATGCGATGAGCATAATTTCTTTAAAATAGACTTTTGCTTGCGAAAAAGAATGCAGTGATGACAGAGCAAACAAATCTTCTTTAATCAATACTAAAAGCATTAACCCAAAAATACTCACCCAAGAAATGAGTGTCGCTACCGCAGCCCCTTGCAAGCCTAAAGCAGGAAATAACCCAACACCAAAAATCAGTAAGTAATCAAAAATAACATTGATGATCCCACCAACCGCCATAATTACGGTTGTTTGAATCATGATGCCTTTTGACATCAGCGCTGCATTACCAATTAAAGTACCGACTAATGCAAACATGCCAATATACAGTGGCAACATGTAACTTGAAATCATCGCGATGGTTTCAGCGGTCGCACCAAGTAATGAAAAAGTAGGCTGAATCGTGAAGATTCCCGCAACAGCAAGTAATACGCTGAAAAGCATAAAGACAAGAATTGAAAGGGTTGTTAGTGATTGTGCTTTGGTTGAATCCCCTTCTCCTAACGCCTTACCTACCACAGAAGAAACACCAGCAGCCGTTCCCATGAAGAAACTGACAATAAAGATATAGATCGGATAAGAAAAGCTAATCGCGGCAAGTTCTTTCGTGCCAAGCTGACCAATGAAAAAGGTATCAACCAGTTGAAAAAGAAAGGTCATTAACATTCCAAACGCTGCGGGCGCCGCCATTGATACCAATGCCTTTTTTACTGGTTTATTTAGAAGTCCCGTATCCATGGTGCACTCTCGCAATCTTTCTATTACTTGCTTTTTATTTCAGATACAAAAAGGGCGCATTTATACGATCTTTGTTGGCACTAGAATCGTAAAAATACGCCCTTGCTGTCTTAGCTAAACAGTCGGTTATTCAGCTAAGATGCTTTTAATTATTAGCGCTTCTGCTATAACTGAGCAACCACTGTCGCTAACTTATCTTGCAGTTCAGCATTCGTTAGCTTGCCTTGTGCCATATCGAAGTTATCGTAAAAACTTGGTATTGATAAAGAGCCTTTCACGTCGGCAGCAAAATAGGGGGCTGAACCTGTCGCCGCCGCCAAAACAGACGATGCACCACCAGGCCCCGGCGATGTTGCTAGCATAATCACAGGCTTACCTTGGTAGACTTTCATGTCGATGCGAGACGTCCAATCAAACACATTTTTAAATGCTGCAGTATATGAACCATTGTGCTCGGCATAAGAAATAATGATGGCATCAGCTTCGCCTAGTTTCTTGTAGAAACGTTGTGCAGGCTCTGGCTGTCCCAGTTCTTTTTCTCTATCTTCACTGAAAATTGGCATAGCGAAATCATTTAAATCCAAGACTTCTACTTCTGCATTTTCAACTAAGCTTGCTGCGTAAGTTGCCAACTGTTTGTTGATAGATGTTGAGCTGCTGCTTGCTGCTAAAGCTAATACTTTCATAATGATTCCTTTATATTTATTTTTTAAACGCATTCAGTCCGATATATTCAATGAACTCAATAACATTTTTATCTGGGTCTCGGATAAAACAAGATACGCCTGTAGGATGCTTCATTGCTTGACCACTTAAAGGTATATCCAGCTTGCTAAGTTCAGCTAGGGTATTCGCCATACTGTCGACTTCTATCGCGACATGAGTATACCCTGTATGTTTGGCCTCAATATCCATCAGCTGATTAACATCATCATTCTGATCTGCATTAAGAATAAAGTTAATATTGATACCTGCAGGGTGTTCAACAATAGCAACAGGCTCTGAACCGCTAGGACCAGTAATATATTCAAACCCTAACTTGGCATAGAAATCTCGCGCGATTTCAAAATTACGAACACGTAAGCCAATATGATTAATGCGGGTAATCTGTTTCATCATATGATCCTTTCTATGCCTGTTTGTTCCATGGACTAACTATACTTTATACACAGATGTTGATTAATAGCCTAAATGTGTAATGATTATTTCCATATGACTTCCAATAAAAATAAAGAGATAGATTCAATGGCTTTTAACGCGGCTTTGTTTGATGGCATGGTGATTTTTACAGAAGTGGTGAACAGTGGCAGCTTTACACAAGCTGCGTTAAACAGTAGTCATTCGACATCTTACATCAGTAAAGAGATTAATAAACTAGAAGCCCGTTTAGGAATAAGGTTACTTCATCGTACAACGCGCACTCTAAGCTTAACCCCTGAAGGTGAACTCTACTTTCAGCAATGCCAGCAGCTCATTGAAGATGCACAAGTTGCCGAGAATGCGATTACAGGCCAACAAGAAAAACCGCAAGGGCGTTTAAAAGTCAGTTGCCCTGTCAGCTTTGGTTTATCAAATCTACGACCAATTCTGTCTCAATTTACCGAGCAATACCCTGAAATAGTTTTAGAATTGGATTTAAACGATAGAAAAATTGATATTGTCGCGGAAGGATACGATGTCGCAATACGTGCCTCAAAACAACTTGATGATTCGAGTTTGATTAGCCGCCGAATAAGACGTTCTTATGCTGTTGTTATTGCCTCTCCTGATTATCTACAAAAACACGGCACCCCCAAGCACCCAAGTGAATTATCACAACATAAAACCATTAGTTATAGTTATATTCGCCAAGGTAACTCTTGGGATTTAATAGACCAGGACGGACAAACAATTCATATCCCCATTAAAAGCCAAGTGGTGACCAATAATTCCTACATGGAATTAGCATTGTGTATGGCAGGCCAAGGGATCACAATCTTGCCGCATTTTCACTTACACGATGAAGTAGAACAAGGAAAGTTAGTGGCCCTTTTCACTGACTTTCCTCGCCTGCCTATTGATATTTTTATGGTGTATCCAAGTCGTAAGCATATGTCTGCCAAAGTACGGTGTTTTTTAGATTTCATTATGGAACATTTAGGGGACTAAGGTTATCTAGCCTTTATACCCATCTTAGATAACTCACCTCAAATAACACACCACAAAAACTTGATAATAATTCTCATTTGCATTTAAATATAGCGATACTCATCATTTTAGTGATTGAACATTTCGGAGCTATTTATTTATGGCATCACAGATCAAACAACCAAGTCTGCTGCAAGAGCATACAAAATGGCGCTTAACGAATAAACGCCTCATCCTTCCTATTGTCTTGCTTGCTCTACTCGTGGTGACGAATACCAGAGAGATCACTATTTCTGTTTTATCTGATGCTTTTTGGCAAGTCGCAACTTATGTTGCAGCTACCCTTGCTATCTACCATGCGATTTCATCACGATTAAGTAATACCAATAAGCTGACTGGGCTACTCAATAGAAGTGCTTATTTCCAGGTTTTATTTTCTGCCTCTATGGGGGCTTTACCAGGGTGCGGGGGGGCGATTGTTGTTATTACGCAATATGTAAAAGGTCGACTCAGTTTTGGTTCCGTTGTTGCCGTACTCACCGCAACCATGGGAGATGCAGCCTTTTTATTGCTTGCAGCCCAACCTAAAACTGGCTTATTGGTTATCAGCATAGGATTTGTTGTAGGTTTGCTCTCTGGTTGGATTGTCGATGCTATTCACGGTGAGCATTTCATGAGACCAGCCATTAAAGACACACCTATCCCATCTTGTGCTAATAAAAAGGAAGCACATCAACCCCCACTAAAGTTACAGGGTCACTTTTGGAAATGGATGTTATTACCAGCCTCGGTTATTGCCATTATGGGGTCATTCCAAATTAACATTGATCACTTTTTTCATCTTGAAAACGGTACGATCAACGTTATTGGTGCAGCTGCGGCCATTGTTTCTATTATTTTGTGGGCGATAAGCCGAGACATTACAGATTATGAATCTGCGGTATCAGAAGATCCCAAAGAGCAAACTAATACCCTTTTTCAACGAGTCGCTCAAGATACCAATTTTGTAACAAGCTGGGTAATTTGTGCTTTCTTATTATTTGAATTAACGATGTATTGGACCGGAATCAATTTAGCATCAGCATTTACAGAATGGTCTGCTTACATTCCCCTTATGGGGGTTGTTATTGGTTTACTGCCAGGCTGTGGCCCTCAAATATTAGTCACCAGCCTCTATATCAGTGGTGCAGTGCCACTGTCTGCACAATTAGGCAACTCAATAAGTAATGACGGTGATGCTTTGTTTCCAGCGATTGTACTTGCACCTAAAGCAGCTTTGATGGCAACGATATATTCATCGCTCCCAGCAGTGATTGTTGCTTACGGCTATTACTACCTTTTCGAATAAGAAATCACTAAATATGAATTTTTCACGTATTTTGCATGGTAAGTTAATCAATTAGCCGTCAATAAATACGTATATTCAGGCAATAAAATAGTAAAAATTAAAGAGATAAATACGACAAACAAATATTAGCCGAGGTGTCAATAGGTGATTTCCCCCCTTCTTTGTTGGTCCTCTCTCGGTTATAGTTTCTTTCGTAGACAGGGAGCATACTTCACTGCTATCTGCCTGCAGTATCCAACTTTGGATACATGCCAATAGAGTTTACTTTTATATATACCCTCATATTTTAGATATGAACTTTATTGGATACCTCTTCTACACGTCGTACAGGATTGTGCTCTTCGGAGTCAAGCTCTTGTCTTTGCCGGTCTTATGACCGGCTTTTTTTTACCTTTATTTACGATTTTGTTTAATAAACACTCCGCTTCTGGTTGTAACATTTCTGCTATCTATTAGACTAACTCTCATTCTCAATTTAATCCTGATACTGCTAGGCTAAACGAGTGAAAGACAACATTGATCCATCCTTGCTCCATATTTTTAATCAACTTCCTGGTTGCTGGGGGTGTAAAGATGAAGATTCTGTCTTTGTTTACGCGAATTCAGAATACGGGAAAATAATAGGTGTTGATCATCATTTAGATTGTATTGGTCGCACTGATTTTGATATGCCAAGCCCAACCATTGAATGTGCTCCCTCATTCCAAGAGCAGGATGTGCAAGTAATGACTTCAGGCCAGCGCATGCGAGTGCTTGATATACACCCTTATTCAGACGGAAGTTGGCGTGCACACTTATTCACAAAAACACCGTGGAAGAATGAAGAGAATAAAACGGTTGGTACTATTTTTTCAGGTGTAGAACTAACAGATACCGCAATTCTAGAAGTCGGACATTGGATTTGCCGAGCCGCAGGTATTAATAAAAATGATCAGGCTTCATTTAGCTTAGATTTACATAATCAAAAAGTAGCCATTAATACTCGTGAATCTGAAGTGCTTTTTTTATTACTTTACGGAAAAAAGCCTCAGTACATTGCAAAGGTACTTAATGTCTCAGTAAAAACAGTAGAAAACTATGTGTTGCGGTTACGTGAAAAATTTAACGCCAACTCCAAAGCAGAATTAATCGATTTAGCATTAGATTTAGGTTTTGGATCGCATATTCCAGAAAGCATGTTAAAACGCCAACTATCTGTAATACTTAAAGAATAATATAAAACACAGTTCTTTCATATAATCCATGAATCTAAGTTTACGATAATGAGGCTATTCCTTTAAATAATCAATTTTTAGATCAAATTTAACTCAGCTTAATAAAGCTAAAATACGTCCCATGAACCGCCATACAAGATGGCAATAAAAGCTGAAACGATACAATAAGTGAATCAGACTATTGATTATCATTGGGAAGAATATGAAACCGTTTACAATTACTTACGTTATACATCCGCATTTTAATATACCGTTTAAATTTAACATTTTAGCGAACTCTGAAATTGATTCGATCAAAAATGCGGAAGAAGCCTTAAATACACGTCATCCTGAAGGGGTTAGTATCGTGACCTCAAATGAGCAATATTGATTAATAATACTTTTGATAAATAAAAAGCTCAGTATATTCAGATCAAACAAATAGAAGCGTAGTTATTTCACTACACTTCTATTTATATCAATAACATTTATACCCAAGTTACCTCAAGATGCTCGTTTCAGCGAGAATTTGTTGGGCTCTAGGTAAGGCACTTATTTATAGACCTAGTGGTTCTACGTTGAAAATAAGTAACACCGCATAGAGCCCAACAAAACTCGCCCTTCGGGAGTGATTCAGCGTATCTACTTCTGTGTCAAATGAGCTTGAAAGGGAATGCCATTCCTACACACATTTCCCTTGAATTAAACACGCTGAGATCACTCTGAATCCTGCATCTTGAGGTAGCTTGGGTATAGTTACATTTAAGGTGCTAGACGATCAATATTCCAATGTGATGATTCATGGGAATATATAAAACGATCGTGCAGACGGTTTTCTCCACCTTGCCAAAACTCAATTGAGTTAATTTTCACACGATACCCACCCCAAAAACTAGGTACAGGTACTTCACCTTGGGCAAATTTTTGTTTCAGTTCTAAATATTTGCCTTCTAACGCTTGTCGTGCAGAAATTCGATTACTTTGCTTACTTGCCCAAGCCGCTATTTGGCTTTCTTTAGGGCGAGAGGTGAAATATTTCATAACCTCTAACGAAGACAGTTTTTCAACCTCGCCTGTAATATGAACTTGGCGTTCAATAGCATGCCATGGAAAATGCAGACTTATCTTTGAATTATGGCTTAAATGAAGTGCTTTACGACTACCCAAGTTGGTGTAAAAAATAAAGCCGTCACGATCAAAGTGTTTCAGTAAAACGATACGTTGAAAAGGTTGACCTGATTCATCGACAGTAGCAACAGTCATCGCTGTTGGATCAGTAATTTTGGCATCTATCGCCTGCTGCAACCACTTCTTAAATAAAGGTAGTGGTTCATCTGGTAAATCATTACGACGCAGTCCACCTCGCGTATACTCACGACGAATATCAGACAAATCCATTGTTATCTCCGTTTATTGGCTCAAGCCTATATACAATAATAGAAATTGTGCGCTTTGCTAATACGAAAAACAAGTACCAGCCTAACCTTAGCTTCTTTTCTTCAATAATTTATCCCTGATATATACTATGATGTTAGATCTCTGCAAGCGACTTCTTGTTTTCCAGACCTAAAATTTGTTAGCGTTTCATTCTAAATAAAAGCTAGGTGCTAACGTGCAAAAGAAAAAATACCTCACTTTACTCATCATTATTGGGCTGCTGCTAAGTGGACTAATAGCCAATGTGACTTATCAGCAAGCAAAAACACACCTTTCCGATAAAATTATCAATGATGTAAACCAACTTGGCGAAAAGTTAGATGCCCAGCTATCGCGTTATAGTCAATTACCCGAGGTGCTATCTAACGACCCACGACTATTAGCGCCACTCATTACAGACAAAACATCGACGACTCCTATTGCACAGCAATATCAAACAACCAGCCTTCTATTACAAACATGGGCTGAAAATATTAACGCCGATACCATTTATCTCATTAACCAAGCTGGCAATACAATTGCGGCCAGTAACTGGCAAAGTGACAAAAGCTTTGTTGCTCAGAACTACAGCTACCGGCCTTATTTCAAAGAAGCGATAGCTGGAAATCTTGGTCAATATTTTGCTCTAGGCATCAGCTCGCAAAAACGCGGTTATTATTTTTCAGCCCCCGTTTATGAACAAGATAACATTATTGGTGTATTGGTGATCAAAGTCGATTTGTCTTTAATAGAAGATATTTGGCAATACGATCAGATTGAGTATGCTATTACCGATAAGCAAGGCGTCATATTTTATAGCTCTGAAGATAACTGGTTATATCGTTCACTGACTATTTTAGATGATCAACAACGAGAACAAGTTGTTGCTTCACGCCAGTATGGTAAAACAGAGCTCAGTGCACTCAGTGAATACCAAGATTTAGCGACCTTTGAGCGCCAAGAAATCAGCAGTATAAAAACACCAGATAATGGAAAAAAGAACGCCTATCTTATTGCGCACCACAGCATGGATAAAGCAGGTTGGAATATTTATGGATTTAGCCCAATCAGTACTGCCTATCTATATGTTATGCAAGCTATCGTCATCTTTACTGCTTTTTACATGTTACTATGTTTTGCCCTTATGTCTTGGTTACAAACCATACTGACTAAAAAAGAATTAGCACAACTCAATGATAAATTAGAACAGTTAGTCGTAGAACGAACACATAACTTATTAGAAACCAACCAACAGCTACGCGATACCATTGAGCAATACGAGCGTAGCCAAGCAGAATTAAGACAAACTCAAAATGAATTAGTACAAGCCGCAAAATTAGCCATGCTCGGCGAGCTTTCTGCCAGTATAAACCACGAAATCAATCAGCCATTAGCAGCAATACGCACCTATGCGGAAAATAGCCGCAAGCTTTTGGTAAAAGAGCGCTATGATTCTGTCGCTAATAACATCGATGAGATAATTAAGCTTAATATAATGGTGTCTGAAATCATTGCGCGATTTAAAATTTTTGCTCGTAAAACATCAATAGAAACCAATAGCTGTACTGTTGCTGCTGACTCTATACGCTCATCTGTCAGCTTATTACGAAATAAACTAATCAAAAGTGGGGTGATTTTACGCTTAGGCGAACTACCTGATCACTTACGCGTTAGCGCAGATGCCGTTCAATTAGAACAGGTGCTTATCAATCTATTGCATAATGCAATTCAGGCACTAGAACATACCTACTCACCTCAAATCGGCGTACAGTTAGCTGACCAAGGTGACAGTGTCGAAATTCGTGTATGGGATAACGGCCCGGGTCTCGATGAATCTCAGAAACAACGTATTTTCACCCCTTTCTTTACCACAAAAAAAGATGGATTAGGCTTGGGGCTCACTATTTCGAAAAGGATCATCGATTCTTTTTCTGGCAGCCTGATCATTCAAGATCATAGTGAAGGTGGTGCAGAATTTATCATCAACCTGCCTTGCATTACTAAGGATGTACAATGAACAAACATGTTATTTTCATTGATGATGAAAAGCCAATTCGTGATGCACTAGGGCAAACATTAGAACTTGAAGATTACGACGTAAGCTTATTTTCAAGTGCAAAACCAGCATTAGATATTATCGATAATCATTATACAGGCGTGATCATATCAGATATCAATATGCCTGGTATCGATGGGTTAACCTTCTTAAAGCGCGCCTTAGCCATAGATCCGGAACTATCTATCATTCTTTTAACCGGCCATGGCGATATAACCATGGCCGTAGATGCCATGCGGATCGGCGCATATGATTTTCTAGAAAAACCTTTTTCAACGGAAACATTACTCGACGTCGTGAAACGAGCGGGCGATAAGCGCGAGCTTATTTTAGAAAATAGAGAACTGCGCCGTGAATTAGAGGCGCAAAGTGGTCCTGGCCCCCGGATCCTAGGCAGTAACCCACAAATAAAACAGCTTCGCCGAATTCTAAGTCATATAAAAGATACCTCTGCCGATGTAATCATTCAGGGTGAAAATGGAACTGGAAAAGAGCTTGTAGCCCGCTTCCTACATGATCATAGTGCCCGACAAAATAAACCTTTTATCACAATCAACTGTAACGCTATACCGCAAACGATGATCGAAAGTGAATTATTTGGTTTTGAATCCAGCACATTTTCGAGTGGACAAAAAAAACGTTCAGGAAAGCTTGCGCATGCAAATGGAGGAACACTTTTCTTAAATGAAATTGAATCGATGCCTGCGCCTCTTCAAGAAAAACTGTTACGCGTTTTGGAAAATAGAAATGTTGAACCTTCAGCTATCAATCAAATGATGGATCTTGATATTCGCTTTGTTAGTGCAACTAAGAAAGACTTAAAAGTGATGAGTGAACGGGGTGAATTCAATCAAGACCTTTATTATCGCCTAAATGTTGTGAGTGTGAACCTTCCACCTTTACGCGACAGAAAAGATGACCTATTGATCTTATTTCAAAATTTCACACGTACGGCATCAACACGCTATGGTATTGAGCACCCAGTAATTAGCCCAGAACAACAAACTAAACTGCTCGAATATGACTGGCCGGGAAATGTGCGTGAATTACGGAACCTTGCTGAACGCCTAGTTTTAATGGGAGACACGGTAAGCCTGAGTAATGAGGGGGAGATAAGTGATGAGAAATTTAATTTAACCCTGAGCGATCGCGTGAACCGGTTTGAATTTACATTACTTTGCGATGCGTTAAAACGTCATAATGGGTGTTTGAAAGAGGCGCAAGAAGAACTCGGCCTAGCAAGAAAAACGCTATACGACAAAATGAAGAAACACGGTATTGATAAATACGATTTTAAAGTAACGCATTAAATTATACTGCCGTTAGCCGTTACTTCACTCGCAATGGGTAATACTGTTCGCCCGGTAGTATTACCAATATCCTTAATGGCTCATTAAAGCCCTTACATTTACCTTCCTCATAAACCCAGCCCTTTCAGCCTAGAAACTTCCAACAAAAACTGCTTATCAGTTCACTCTAGAATCCTAAAATAACCCCATAATTTACATGTAACTACCTCTTCTTACATTTTGTATTCGACTCATATATCGAAAATGACGTCACTAGAAAAAACTGTGTGAATGATTGGAAGTAGATTTGCTAAATTATATTTATCTATCTCGTACTACCTTCAATTCAATCAGTTAATCTCAATTTTAGCATGAGAAAAACGATTCAAAACTAGGTCCGCTAAAAATAATCTTAATCACGATGGTTGAAATAGCATGACTTTATACAAACAACTTACTTTAGGTGCAATCGCTTGTAGCTTTACGATGTGCTTAATTTTATTTATGGTTCTGTGTTTCTCAAATACTACAGTATTAAAGAACCAACAAGAAAACTATATAGAACAAATACTATCGTCAAATATCACAGTATTAACATCAATAATAAACCGTGATATTCCCCAAAAAGAAAAAACACAACTCGTTGAATCAGTCTTAAATAGCCTCCTAGATCAATCTATGATCAGTAGCGCGAGTTTCCAAGTAAATTCAAATTCTTTTGATAAAAATTTAACGAATAACAAACAAAACAACACTAGTACTAGCATGCCAGCGTGGTTCAAATTCACCTTTCCGATTAACTCATTAACGGTATCTAAGCAGCGAATAGACCCTTTCGTAACACTAACGATTGCCACCAACTCGGCATATTCTTACCAGCAACTGTGGTCAAAGACATTACACAGTGGATTCATAGCATTCGTGCTTTTTTTCATTAGCCTTTTCTTGACCGTACCTTTACTTACTTATGGTTTACGCGCCTTAAAAAAAATCACGGCATATTCTGTTCGACTACAAAGCGGAAAACCTTACCAATCAATCTCATTACCACCGCAGCAAGATTTACGAACAATTGTCAAAATGATGAATCAGATGCACGCCCATCTAGAAGTTAACTTCAGAGAGCAAGCTCACGAAGCCGTCAAATTACGAGAGCGCGCGTATCGTGACGAAGTTTCAGGGCTTGGAAATCGTACTTTTTTTATTAACGAATTAAATTCTTGGCTTAAAAAATCACATAACGGCGGGCTGGCAATAATAAAGACGACACTTATTGATGATAATTATCACAACTTCGGTTATGTAGCTGGCGACAGCCTCGTTAAACAAATCGCATCTAAACTTAATGAATCCATCATTTATTCAGACTTAATTCTTGCTCGTTTATCCATTGATGAATTTGCTATTTTAGTGCCTAACATTACCGTCGAAAAATTAAAATTAATGGGTGAATCAATATTAAGTGTTGTCGAAAAGGTACAACTTGATTCATCCATTCAAGACGAGCAATCAACCCGTGTTGGGTTGCTACTAAACGATATACCCACCACAGCAGGAACTTTGCTCACTCAGCTCGACAATGCATTATCAAAAGCAGCACAGGATCCTCAGCAGCCAGCGGTGTTAGTTAAAGGTTCTCAAAATGAAACAGCACTGGGGAAACAGCAATGGAAATCTCTCTTGTTAGAATCCATTGCCAATGATTACTTTGTATTTCATTTTCAGCCCGTCATATTTAAAGAAGCAGATATTTACCATTTTGAAGTGTTAACATCGATAAAAAAGGGAAAAGAAGAATTTAGCGCAGGACAGTTTTTGGGTGCACTTGAAGATCTTGGGATTGGAAGCTTATTTGATCGACACGTTATACAAGATATTATTAAAAAATTGAATCACAACAGAAAGCTAGGTCCCCTCGCTGTAAACCTGACTTATAGCAGTATAAGTGATCCAACCTTCATCAGATGGCTAGGCAGCCTACTTCAAAATAACAATGCACTTGCTGGGCGATTATATTTCGAAATACCAGAATCCAGTTTTATTAGACAACCCGATGCAACCGGTTTATTGTGCTCAGCCATACAGTTTAATGGGTTTGGGTTTGGCGTTGATAACTACGGACGTCATTTCAAATCACTAGATTACCTTAATGAATTCCGCCCTAATTACGTCAAAATCGATTTTGCTTATACGCATCAATTGAATGATCAAACTAAGTCGGATTTGTTAGCCTCTATTTCACGCACAGCTCACCGATTAAATATCAAAACAATCGCCACAAGGGTTGAGACAGAAACACAGCTAGAAAGGCTTTCCGAATTATTTGTTAACGGATTTCAAGGCTATATCATCGAAAAAAGGAATGAAGTATTGGTTGAAAAAGATATGATTGGTAGTTCATCAGCCCCTAATAGTATTAAGATGCTATAAGTAGACTTCAATTTACAGTGTAAAGCAAAATAATCAAAAGCGAATTTACAGTGTAAACTAGACGATTAAAGAGAGATGATTTCTAGTTTATTAGCGGAGTACTTAATACTACAGGGGCCGTGTTCTTCGTTAACATTCATTGTTAATCTTTCTAAACGGCAACTTACACCAGAAAAGAAGTGGTTAAGCGCAGCAATAGACACAGCACCACGCACCTCTTCATATTCACTTTGAAGGCTTCGGTAATGTTCTTTTAACGAGGACATTTTTTTTACGTGCTTCTCCTTCGTCTCCATCACCTTCGTTATAAGTTCATTTGGCCTTTTGGTACTCGGTATTTGCAGCAGTTTAAGTTCGACATCACGAATTTTATTCATTTGAATTTGTTCGTCTTCAAGCAACTTAAAAGTATCATTTAACTGGTTACGCAAATCATAGCATTTACTAAAGGCTAAGATTTCTGTCGGTGTACCAGCCAAGGAACCAATATTAAGTGCTTTAACACTGTAAGCCGCCTCGATAATTCCACCACTCAATGTTCCATGGCGTTTGAACTGATCGAGTACAATGACTTCGCCTTGAGAACGGATATGGCAATGTAGCGCATGGAGAGATAATTCCACATTGCTTCCAGCATCAATATCAACATATTGGGCAAATTTGCTGGTTACCTTACCCTTTGCTTTAATATAACAGGCTAGGTGTCCATCATTACTATGTTGCGGCTTCCCAATAACGCCATTAATAACGACGACATCACCGCCAGCATTTAATTCAGCAAGTTCAACAAAGCCACTCACTGAAATATTACCCGTCGCTGTCACTTTCATCCCAGACGTAACATCACCCTGTACAACAACACTACCATCAAAATTAATGTGTCCAGTTGTGGCATTCACACCTTTAACAATTAAGGCATCATCAACTTGCATCCCATCCTCCATAATTAAAGGGATACCAGATTTAGTTGCAACTAATAAATTTTCATTGTTATCACTAATAGCGGTACCGTCACCTACCGTAAACGGCACTTCTTGCCCAGCAACACAATCAAGATCATTACCAATAACATTAAAACCGACAACACCAGGCGTTGCTGGCATACGCCGCATAATTGCTTGGCTTATTGTAACCGTTACCATTTCACCAAGGTTAAGCATATCGACGGTACCATCAGCCTTATGCTGCGGTCGTAATACACGCTGACTGATATCTTCAACTAAGGGCTTAAATTGGCTATCGGTCCCATTTTCTGCTGGTTTACCAAAGGCAACGGTCAAAGTCAGCTTCTCTCCAGAGACAAGTGATTGCCCTTTTGTTAGTAACTCTTGCAGCTGTACTTTGCGAATACCTTTAATAATATGATTATCTTTCAGTGCCGAAAGTAGCTCTTTCGCAGTCACCCGATTGCCACCGTAAGCACCAACTATAGTCATTGAAGCTGTCATTAGGTCTGGCGATGTTTTTACAATTAGCGTCGCAGAGCGTTTTTCTGCAATAATAATGGTTTTAGGTTCAACTGAAATATTCGATGCAGAGTCACTGTTGAGAACTTCAAGTGCAGAATCAATAGCATTTTCAAAGATAAAAAATTGATTCGCATTAATATTTGAAAGTGCAGCGTATACATCCCCTCTCGACACCTCCATTTCAGCATCATTCAACGGCTCTACACGTAAAGAGACAGTATGACCTTGCTGAGACAGCTGGAGAGGCTGTTGTGACATAGCGGGATCCTTCACTCTAAATTATATCCATTCGTTTAAAAGCCATGAATTGTGATGTTCAGTCAAACTTCAATTATTACATCTTAACCTAACCCTCAGCATAACAGGAGTAGACGAGTCACAATTCGGGATGAGAGGCAATGGAGAATATCATTGAAGGCTCTCTATCGTCGTACTCAAAGCACTGTTCTGTAGGGAAGCTAAAAATATAGAATATAAACATTAATAATTGCAATATTAAATAGAGGGGGCATCTGAAATAGCTATATATAGGCGTATTAGATACAAATAAAAGGGTTTAAAATACCACTAAATAAATTGGCAAATGCATGTAAAGCAGAGATAAAAGGGATGTGATGCGTATTAACAATGTTTATCACCCTGAGTATTCAGGGCGTCTTAGCAAACATTATAGCCGCATAAATAAATTAGATTAGATCAGCAATCAGCAAACTCAGTTCTTGATCTGTTAATCTGTCATTTTGATGGAATTCATATGTATAAGAATCAGCACTAGCCATTTCTTGCATTGTAATATAACCTTTCATTTGATGAATGCCTTGCAAACTCAGCTCGTAAGATCCCAATACATCTAATTCACGGTCAGTAACTATTATCATACTATTACGGCATAGACGAACAATCGACACTTTAAGCCCCACATCATATACATGTGAATCAGTGAACATCACATGTTTATATAAACGTGCAGCCACACCACCATTGCTTAATGTATAAGAAATGTTTGCTCTAGTTATCGAATGAATAGGGCCCGATAGCTGCTTAAGCGCTTTACTTTGAATTTTGACTAAACTCATGGCACTCTCCTAAATACAATGATTCCTTTTGTATCTCGAAATCCTTTGTAAGCATGAAACATGATTTTAAAAAGGTTCTGTTTCTCGCAAGACATAATGCTAGTCAAAACAACCCTCAAGATCTTAACTGTAGACTATAAATTGACGACAAAGTAACTTTTTGCAGTTAATACATTTGGTTGTATTAAAAATAAGAGAGGAGGATTTACAGTGTAAATAGATTTTCTAGGATAGAAAATTTACACTGTAAATAGAAACACGTTAGAGGTGAGCCAACTCTGAAATCGTACTTTTACCTCTCTCTTCAAGGAAGTTCAGAAAAGATCGAGGATGACGAGTTATAATACTCTCTATTGGAAAGTTAACTTTTTTCAATAATGGTTCAACACTTTCAAAATTACCCACATCAGCAGCGAAGTGAGCATCAGATCCCGTTGTAATTCGACCACCAATTTCTTTTATATACATTGCTATGTCTTCACAGCGGATTTCGCTACCAATACGTGAACCACTTAATGATGAGTTATTTATTTCCATCACAACGTTGTGCTTAGCTGCTTCTTTAAAAACAGATTCAAAGTCAAAGTCGTAATTGGGATTCCCAGGATGCCCAATCGCATCAACGCGGCCAGAGCGAATAACATTTAGCAAAGCTTGGGTATGATCTGCTTTATTGGTGTATCTAAACACGGGTTCATGAAAACTCGCCATAACCCAATCTAATTGATTGATAATGCGTTCTTCTAAATCAATCTCTCCCTCAATATTTAAAATATTCGCTTCAACTCCACGTAGAACAGCAACCCCATGAAGAATACGAGGAATAACTCGTTGGTTTGCGAAATGCCAAAAATGCGGAGCACCAGGCATCGTCGGGGCATGATCTGTCACGCAGAACATTTCCAACCCTCTTTGCGAGGCAGCCGCGGCATTTTCCAATACAGTGCTATAAGCATGGCCGCTAGAAATTGTGTGCGTATGTGTATCAACAAGAAACTGCATAATGTCCTTTTCCTACAATGAAGATTGATAATGCTGGGTAATGTAAGAACGTAAAGCATGTTCTGCATGTTTTCGACTTGGTAATGAAAACTGCGCAACAACCGTATCCCAACTCTGTTTCTGAAGCACTTTAACCACCGCCAAAGCCGAAGTAGGATCATGGATAAAACCGTCTGAACTGACCCATTCAGATAACCAAGATTCAATACTCGCGATAGCTAAATCATACCCTAACCCTCCTTGACAGTAACAACTTAATTGAAGGTCACGAAACGATAATGGCAGCGGCATGTACGTCGCAATATCTAACTGCGCAGAAGAATATTGAAAAAGGGAAATGAATAACTCATTCTCAAGCGCATTAAATTGTTCAACTCGTTGGCTTAAGAAGTTTGCTGAAAATAGCGAAACAGCACATTGCTGCCAAGATTGCGCCACATCAGATATTGGTTGAACGGTTAATAAAGAATGGGTACCACTAGAAGCATCTTTGGTTACACCTAAACGAATGGGTAAAAAACCTGCTTTGCGCCAAAAAGACACCAACTCAGGGGCAGCGGCAAAACTGGTTCCGATATAATCTAGCTGTTGTTGAGCAGCCCATTCTTGAGTAAAACCCAATAGTGATGAACCAATGCCTTGTTGTTGCAAAAAGGGATGTACAGCGATACGAAGTATACGTGCACAATGCTGAGTTGCCCCTTGAGGGATTCCGATATGAGCCGCAACTGATTGCGCTAATAAATGTCCCTTTACTCTCCGCTTGCCTAACATAATTTGCTGCGCTAAATCGGTGTCGAAACCACCTTCAAGAGAGACTAAACAACAACCAACAATGCTTGAAGCCTGTTCACTATCACCCTCGTCACTCTTCAACTCTGCCACTAATAACTGCATATTAGAGTCATCAAGCAGTTGGCTAATATCATTAGGCGAAGTTTGATAATGCGCGTTAATTAAAAGCCCAAACAACGAAGATAACAAAGCTTCATCAACAATAAGTTCTTTCGTTGGCACCGTCCGATACGTAATTTCTAAGCTCGCTCTTGTTGATAAGCGATGACTTGGGATAACATCAGTATCGAGTAATAAAGCGCGAAATACCCAATTCTCTAAGGGGTCGTTAATCGCCCAACGAATAGGCTGAGTAATCGATAACTGACGCCATTGTGGTGTTTGCAGCTCAAGTTGTTGACGAAACTTAATAGCAAAACCTCGCCCTGTCCCTTCATAACCATGAATTGTACTGGCAAAAGCCACGCGGTTATACTGGCTCAACATCCGCGAAAGTAAAGGTGCTGGAATGGCAGCTGCTTCATCAACAATCAGGAAATCTATATCGGGCAGTGTTGTCAGTAATGTATCAGGGGCGAAAAAAACCATGTAACTCGATTCGAACGATAGACTTTTTTCTTGATTATAATCGATACCTAATACATCTGCGGCTCTTGTAAATAAAGTATTCACATTCGCAAAACTTGGCGATGTTACCGCAATACGAATTCTACGTTCCGTCATTAAACTTGCAGCTGCGATACCTAACGCAGACGATTTCCCTCGGCCTCGATCAGCCGTTAAAACAAGAGGACGTTTTCTATGTCCAGTCACCACTTTCTTAATCGCTTCAACAGCTAATGTTTGCTCTTGAGTTAAACAACTGAAGCGTAAATCTTGATAATCATTTTTAGCAAAATAAGAAGAAGGTAGATCTGGAAGGCAAGTCTCTGACTGCTGAATCAGCAAAACATCAGGTTGAGATAACAATCGAACTAAGCGCTGAATAAAAGGCAATTGTGTTTGCGTATAATCAAACCAGCAACTTGGAACTAATAGCAGTAATAAGCCCCCACCAATAACAGTGCCAGAAAGTGCGCCAAATGCATCAGCGTCAAAGCCGTTATGCGCATTAAAAACTAAACAATACGTTTCTTGTCCTAAGAGCTTTTTTGCTTTTTTAATCGATAATGAGTCAGCGTTTTCAGGCGCATTCTCCCCCACCCAAAAAAAGCTGGGGTAACCTGATGTAAAGGAATTAGCAGATTCAGCTCCCCACACAAGGTCACCAGCTAACACCACTAAATGACGGCAATTGGCGCTCTTTGCTTGAGCAATTAATTGGGATGAAAAAGGCAATAAATCAGACATGGTCATACTCATAAAACAACAACCTACTGATCATAGCACCCGATGATATACCCAAGCTAGACCGCTATCTAATCTAGTTAAATATCAGGTATAAAAAAACCACGTCGACTGACGTGGCTTTTAGATACGGACTAAAATATCTTATTTTAAATAATCGTTTAAATAAGCCAAAATATCTTCGACTTGACGATCACTCATTTTTTTTAGTTTAAGTTGAAGCTTGTCACCATCACGAGTAAAGGTCACTTTTCCTTTAACCAATTCTTGCGCTTTGGCCTTTTCAACTAAAAGCTTGGGCTGCAGTGAGTCCCCCATTTGCTCAAGTTGAATCGTGACTTCTCGTGTAATTCGAGTAATGCCCTGCGCATCAATTCGCTTCCACATCGCACTGTCAGCTGACGTTAATTGTTCAATTAGCTGCTGCTGCTGTTGCCCTGCAAGACCAAAGTAAATACGGTGTAATTTAACAATTGTTGGTCGACCTAATTCACCAACACTTGGATATGCCATTAGCAATTCCATTGGTAAACTTGCCGCTTTTAATGCACCACTGACTAATGCTTCACTGCACTGACAATATTTGGCGAGCTCTTTTTGATCCGTAACTTTGCCACTATCAAGCAGGGCTTGCATCTCTTTGCCACGTTCAAATAATGACAAGGGTTTATGTGCATTTGCGACATCAGATAGAAATTTAGCATGTTCTGTATTAATGCCTTTTGCGACATAAATCAGAAAGTCTTTATCAGCTAAAATACATGACATACGACGACGGCTACCGTCGAGTACTTCAATTTGTCCATCTTCAAGCCAACGACCAACGGCTGGATACTGCTGACCACGCTCTTTTAATGTAACAAGAATGTCGGCTAATGCATGTTCAGTTAAAAACGCTTGCTCTCGGGCATTTTGTGAAAAAACCTGAGTTTTCGTTTTTACTTCTGCAGCATTAATTTTAATCAGCTCAAAAGCAACCGTTTCTTCACCTGCAATCGCAAGTTCAATAACAGCAGCTTTATCTTTTGCTGCTGTTTGTGCTTCTGTCACATTGGTTGCTCGGCGTTTATCCGCTTTACCAAACAGACGAGCATTAAGATCTTTGGTTTTAATTGCCATCTGTTATGTTACTCCTGGTTTAAATTTGCCCAGTGACTATGCATCACTCGCTCTAATTCCAGACCAACACGCTGAATTGCATCTTGTGCTGTTGAAAGAGTTTTCTTGCCCCCTTCAAACTCAGCAGCCGTTAGATCAAAAACAGTACTATACGTATCGGCACATGTTTCAAAAGCACGGCTTCGAGGAACAGTCGCCATCATTACTTGCTCTTGTAGCAGGTAATTCATCTCGGTTAATACTGATACTTGCTTTTTGTTGTCATCTTCAAACATTGTTGGCATAAGTCGAATAAACTCAAGACCATGCCATTCTTCCGGAAACATTTCATAAACAGTCGGTAAATGCTGGAAAAAGTTAACAGTTGAAGCCCAATCAAGACGTTTAGCCGCACATGGAATAATCAGTGCATTTGATGCATACATCGCATTCCAAACAAGTGGATCAATGTGTGGTCCAGTATCAATCATGATGATATCGAATTCATCAGCAATAGGATCGAGCATGCGCTCTTTTAGCAAACGAACGATATCTAAGTCTTGATTTACAGCCAGATCTTGCCATGCATCCGCATTAAACATCGCATCTTCTGGGAAGGCTGCAATCGTCTTTAAGTTAGGATATTGGGTAGGTAATACCACATTATCCATCAAGAAATCTCTATCCATTTCTTGACCTTCAGGCACATTTCCAAGCATTACATCGACGGCAGAATAGATGGTGTCTTGCTTACCAACACTGATTAATGGATTCAGAAATAGACGCAATGACCCCTGTGGATCGAGGTCAATTAAACAGATACGGTAACGCTTATCAAGATCAAGAGCCAAACAAGCCGCAATATGAACGGCAGTCATTGATTTACCGGTACCGCCTTTTTGATTTTGGACGTTAACAACCCAAGGCTTTCTTCCCGCACCTTCACGTTCATGAAAAGCAGGCTTTTTCGCTGCCGTCATTAACTTATGCGCTTCATCTAACGTGATTGAATAATGATTGGCATTGTTCTTTGTAAATTGATGCCCCGTCGCTTCCATACGAGAAATTGCATCGTCAAGCTTTCTGCGCGTTAATCCAGAGCGCGTTTCCATCAATGCTTTTGACATTGGAGGGAAGTGTTCATCACGGCGTTCTTCTAAAACGATTTCAATTCGATCTGCTTGAACCTGTTTTGTTTGCTCTGCAATATTGAGCAAATTCTGTATCGTCTTTTCCCTATTCATTTTTATTATTCGCCATTACTGTTGACTGCAACCTATTGTACAGCAAAGCAAAACAAGAACAATAAAAAGCTGAACATATGGATGTGATGTTAATCTCAAGTAAAAAACTCAGTTAATGCAATAAAGCTAAATTTAATGATAAATAATTGTTTGATGTTTACTGATAATCGCACACTAAACATCAAATATTAAAACTGTTACAGTGTCACCTTTTTACATTGTAAATTATTCTTGAAGAAGAAAGGGAGAATATAAAACTTGCTACCGGAAGCGTAATAAATAGCGCTTAAACTACGGCTCGTGTAATTTCAATTATTTCAGGCTCATTTTCAACATGAAATCAGATAAAAACATACAACTTAGCAATTTTGGTTCTAAATCGACGAAATAAGGAGGGTAGGGGACGAAATCCAGTGTGCAGACCTTTTAAGAAGACATACGATTGAATTAGCAATTACTTGATCATCGTTCGGGTTTAAACCATACAATATCGAAACAATGATCAAGAGCGAGAAGATGAAATATACAATGTAAATTCAATAACTATGGTACGAATAAGATCGGAAGTATGATCAAGAGTAAGAAACAATAGCTATCAAACTGGTGATCCAGCCGGAAGCATGTATATCAGGTGATAATTTACGGTGAACGTAGGTTACAACTGGGGTTTATTATCAATACAGGCGCTAACAAAGCAAGATAATTGCGTTAAAATATCAATAAATCGAAATTCAAACACAAACAATAGCACTTGATCATTAATCCATAAGCGGACACATATAAAATCAGTAACATCTTACGGTAGGTGTCATTTCAATTTAAGCATAATAGAGCGCTAAAACCATTGAAAAGGCACTACGAGTAATAAAAGTAGGTTGAAAAGCGTTTCCATGATCATCTTTCTGTGCCAAAAAATGGGGCTTTTCATCAAAAAAGTTTAAATTAGTCTAAAGCTTGTGGATAACCTTGGGGGTAAGCTGTAAATATATCTTGATCATCGTTACGAATCGTTAGTGATCATGGTTTCATGATTATAATGATCATACTTCCAGAACTTTAATGATCATGCTTTCAATGGTTTGTTGATCACTTTTCCGTAAGAACCATGATCATACTTCCGAAATGACTCTTTTTTTTACTCCTTACAATCAAAGAGTTACACGTATTTTCTCAGCCTGATCATTAGATCAGTTAATCATATAGATCACTTTAAACATAAAGATCAGTATTTAAATCTTTAAATAAAAAGAACTTTCTTTCTGGATCTTTTTAGATTATTCTTTCGGAAAGATGATGCTTCTACGGCTAATGACAAATGAAACCGGCTCCAAATAACGATAAAAAAGTAATTGAGAAAATCCTGATCCTCGATCCTCGATCTCACAAAGATGGACATTTATTTTCAATTCCGTCGGCTTTGGTTGATTGGTTACCGCAGTATCAACATTTCAAGGGTGTGACCAAAAGCATCATTGAATTATTAAACTTGATCTCATTACGAGGCCTATCAACGAAAGACGGATTGGTTTCAACCACTGAACTTGTAGAAGCAACAGAAGGTCAACTAACGCGTGCTGCCATTCAACAAAGGCTCAGAGCTGCTGTAAATGTTGGTTTATTTAATCAAGAACCAGTTCGATTTGAACAAGGCCTTGCTGGTAAAACCATGCTTCATCATTTCATTAATCCAGCGCTACTTATTTCTCAACTTGGTACTGGTAGTTTACTATCAGAACAAAGCAAAGAAAAAGATAAACAAAAGCGTTCAAAAGCATTAGCGCAAAATCACGTTAATCGACGTTTGTTAAATGAGTATGGGCTAGGTACTCCGCCATCAATGCCTGATGAAGCGGATCAAATCGTTGTTTCACCCACCAGCTGGGCAGGGATCATTGATCAAGCGTTAGCCCCACCTCGTACTAAAAAAAGCTATCAAAAGTCGATGGTTGCGATCAGTGGTACCAAAGCAATCATTGAAACACGATCTTCAAAGTCGATCATGACTGTTGATGATCTGATGACGTTATTCGCGTTATTTACGCTAACGGTTCAATATCATGATCATCACTTATCTGATTATGAGATCCAATCTCGCACCTTGGGCAATAAAACGCCAGTCTATATTACCGATATTCTTGCCCTTCGTGGTAAAAAAGACAGTGGTCCAGCCCGTGATTCGATTCGTGAAAGTATTGATCGCATAGAATTTACAGACTTTCAACTGCATGAACTCACAGGCCGTTGGTTAAGTGACAACATGCCAGAAGGCTTTAAAAGTGATCGCTTCCGTTTTATTGCGCGAACAATCACAGCATCAGAAGAAGCACCACAAGAAGGTGATGATGGCGAGATCCGTATTAAGCCAAATCTTTATATTTTGGTGTGGGAACCGTCATTTTTCGATGAGTTGTTAACGCGTGATTATTTCTTCTTGTTTCCACCTGAAATCTTACGTCAGCATACTTTAGTCTTTCAGCTGTACACCTTCTTCCGTAGTCGTATGTCACGTCGTGCCAATGATTCAATGATGCTCAGTGAGTTAAATCAGAAACTGGCACGTAATATTGAATGGCGCCGTTTCTCGTCTGATTTAATTCGTGAATTACGCAAACTTGCTGAAGGTACGGTGACTGCTGATGTCTTTGCGGTTAATTTGTTTGGTTATCACTTAACCATCAAGCCTGAAGATGTGACTAAACGTTATTGTGATTATCAGATCGATATTAAGTGTGATGCTGATGAAGTGATCCGTTATTCTCGAGCTAAAACCACCAATGAAGGAAAGCGGAACATGGCACCAACGATGCCAAACCCGCTTCGTAACGAGATCATGCCTAAAAAGCAGCTTGATCAGTTATCCGAGATCATTGATGGTGAATTTGAACCTATTCAACGAAAAGAAGGCAGACCGAAGGGCCGTTTAGGGCGTCGCGTGAAGCTAAGAAAACACTTAGTTGAAATTAATGCTGATGAATTAACAATAGTTTTATCCAAATATACGTCATCAGAGGCGCTACAACGCAGTATAACGGCATTATCTGCAATGACTGGTCATTCAGCGACAACTGTAACAGAAGAGTGTCAGGCGTTCTTACAGAAGCTTGAGTGGTTATATGTGGGTACTGAAGTCGTTAGCTATGAAACACTGAGTAAGACGGTTGAGTTATACAATAATCAAGAAGGTGAACGACACTTATCCATTGAGCGTCTTATTTCTGGTCTTGCAGTACGCCGTAAGGTTTGTAAGCTTGTTCATGAAGGTCATGTCAATGAACAAGTATTGGCAGCATTAGATGATGTGGCTCGTGGCGTCTAAATCATAATAAAGTAATTATCATTAAGCTATTTACACTGTAAATATTTTGAACAATTTGCTTTAAAGCTACTCAGGAAAAATGTGTAAATATACCAATGGGAGACATCACTAAGATGTCTCCCATTTTTATTGGTTAGCCTTTCTCTTTTAATCATACAATCGCTAAACACATATTTTTTAACGTTTACTTTTAGCTGAATCCCCGTAAATTAGTAGTTGAATAGTAATACCAATCTAGACAAGTATTTGAGCACCCTTGTTAGTTAAAATTACTTATAACATCGTTAGAAATTTCATCATTAGAGCCACTCGTTATTTCAATTTCTGCCTTGTTATTATCAATTTTTCCTGCGCAATTATTTGACCATTTACTTATCTAGAATGATATTGCACTTTTTACTGATGTATAAGGACGTATTTTGTTTAAGCAATATCGAATGCTAGGATGTATTTTTTGTCTTATGGCGTTTAATCAAATGGCATTTGCCCAAGTGACCACTGATGTTGAGCCTAACCATGATAGGAAAAAAATAGGGTTAGTGCTCAGTGGTGGTGGCGCGAAAGGTGCTGCGCATATTGGGGTGATTGAAGTACTTGAGGCTAATCGAATTCCGGTCGATATTGTGACTGGTACTAGCATGGGCGCGTATGTTGGCGGCATGTATGCCATGGGATTAGATGCAACAGAAGTTAAAAACCGTACCTTTGGAGCCGATTGGGAGGGGGGATATAAAGAGCGAGTAGGGCGCAATGATTTAGTACTGCGTCGTAAACAACAAAATGATGATTACCAACTACATACTGATCTCGGTATTTCCCTTGAGGGCGAGTTTAAATCCAAGCCGGGGGCATTTCAAGGGCAGGGTATGGCGGTGTTACTACGCTCATTAACCCACAATCTACCGACATTAAAAAGCTTTGATGATCTGGCTATTCCTTATCGTAGTGTTGCGACAGATATTGCTAAAGTTCAACCTGTTGTACTTGATTCTGGGCATCTTGCGACGACCATGCAAGCGTCTATGACCGTACCTGGTGCGTTAAAGCCTGTTATTTGGAATAACAAACAATTAGTTGATGGCGGGGTAGTGAATAACATGCCCGTGGATGTGGCTAAAAGCCTTGGCGCTGATGTTATTATTGCCGTTGATTTACGCGACCCTCTATTGCCTGAAAGTGATCTTAATAGTGCGCTAAATATTATTTCTCAGCTAACCACTTTCATGACAAATTCAAATACAGACCATCAAATCAGCTTAATGAAAGAAGGTGATGTTTATTTACAGCCAGATGTGGCGTTCATGACCGCACCTGATTTCGATAAGATGGAATTAGCTTATCAAGCGGGTAAAAATGTTGCGCGAGCCTCTTTACCACAATTGCTGCCATATCAGTTATCTGAAGAAGATTACATTGCTTATATCAAAGCAAAACAAGATCGTCGTAGCCGTTTATCAAGTCGACCTGCATATTATATTGATAACATTGTGTTGGATAATCATACTTTGTTGTCGGATCAGGCATTGTTGGCCTTATTGGATCTTCCTGTTGATCGGGTTATTTCGACCGAAGAACTTGAGAGAGCGGTAGAGCGTTTGCATGCGCAAGATAACTTTTCTCGAATCACGTATTTTATTGATCAAAAAGGTGACGAGAACGTTCTGAATCTTGATGTGACAGAAAAGTCGTGGGGACCTGGCTACCTTAATTTTAAATTTTCATTTGAAGATGACTTTACCAATCGTTCCGATTTTTCGTTTGGCGCCCAGTACATTTATACCGATTTAACCGATCGTGGTGGTGAATGGAAACTGGAATGGGAAATAGGAAGCTGGAAAAAAGTAAATACTGAGTTTTACTTTCCTATTGATTACAAACAAGAGTATTTCACTGCTTTTGGTCTGGGATGGAATAACGAAATACGTAAATTTACCGCAGGGAACGACTCATTTTCAACGCTGGAACCAGGGCTGTTTAATTTCGAGACTCAATATGAAGATGTGAATACATTTGCTGAGATTGGCTGGAATATACGCCCGTGGAGCGCACTCAAGGTGGGTTATCAAGGACAACGAGGTGATGTCACATTAATAGACAGTGATGGTACAAAAGAAAAATACACGGCTTACGGTCCTTATATTGCCGCGACTCACGATACGCTTGATAGTTATTACTTCCCATCAGCTGGTTTACTGGTTGATGCTCGATTCGGACATAGTCAAACCAGCAGTCAAGTCGGTAGCAACGAAGCAGATGATAAGACATTTTATTACGATATTAATCTGATGAAACCTTTCTCGTTCGATAGGCATACAGTATCAGCGCTAGTGAAAACGGGTGGTTCAGATTCGAATGAATTACTGCCGATATATGTTCAAGACCTTGGTGGGTTATTCAATCTATCTGGCTATCATCGCTACGAATTAAATGGCCGTTACCGTGCTTTTGGTGCACTTATTTATCGTTACCGTTGGATCGATAATGACTTTGGTATCTTCTCTACCCCGATTTATCTTGGCGGATCATTAGAGCAAGGTGGTGTGTGGAATGATAAGTCAGACATTAGTTGGAATAGTGCGATTACTGCGGGCAGTGTTTATATCGGGATTGATTCTCCGATAGGACCTGTTTATTTAGGCTATGGTCTAGCGGATGGCAAAGAGAGTTCGGTCTATTTCTCTTTGGGGGGTTCCTTCAAATAATGAAAGCGATTGATTAACAACATGAATATTTTGACATTAGGCTGACATTTTACCGAAGAGAAAGGGCAAACTGGTTAGCGATATAACCTTTGTCCCTTTTAATAAGAGCTGCGGGATGTTGAATAGTCTGTCATGGATGGTAGATATTGAATGTTCTTCTCTGTTGAAATGTAAATTATGAGTTTTTGCGAGCCACGTATATGGCTCGCTTTTTTTTAGACCTTCGTTATTTTGGCTGGCAGGGCCTGTCTTGCTGCTGCACCGACTACCCAATCAAGTAATACCCCTTTCCCCTCTCGTGTTGGGTCGGTTAAGCCTATATCGTTAATATTTACGCCATCAGCGTTATATTTATTAATTGGCTGAACCTTATCACCAATGGTGTGCGATCTTGCTCCTAGCTCTTTGTGACCAAAGCCATGCTCTATGCCGAGAGTGCCTTGTTGTACCCCTTCGACAATCATCGCAATGGCGACTGTCGAATTACTTGGGGTGGTAATCGTGAATTGATCCCCTGTATTTAACTCCCACTTCAGCGCATCTTGCGGGTGTATATACACTGGGTTTACCCCCTTAATCGAATTTAAACGCGGTGATAAATTTGAAACTGCACTGTGAATATTGGATTTGAAGTTCGTTAAAGTAAATGGCCACTCTTGTTCGGGATATTGTTCACGAAGGGGCGTGCCATCAGCCAGTTTTTGTGGATACCATGTTGGGCAACCAGAATAAAACTGGCCCGATAGCGTATTTCGTGACGTACCCAATTTTTCATTCCAAATTGCTAACGGCTTTTTCCACTGATACTTCATGAATTTACCGTTATAACTTTCAGAGGCATCTTCAAAGCGCCCACCACGAGAAAGAATAAAGGCGACTTTACCCAATTCCTCTTCTGTCAGAACGCGCTGCATATCGGGCAGTAGGCGTTCTAACCCTGATAGGTACATATCTTCTGTACTGGCGGTGGGGACGCCTTTTGCGACATACGCTAAATTAGCAGCCGAGCGTAGGTAGAAGTCTTCCGCATTGTGAATGGCGTGCCAGTTGCCTTGTGCATCTTTAATCGCGTTTTCACCAAAGCCTCCTAAAGATAAACGCTTGGCAATATCGATGAAAAAGTTTTCTAAGTTAATGGCGCGCCCATCGGCAGTTTTTTCTGTAAGAGGCTTCACGATTGGCCAACGTGCTGTTACAGCTTTGGTCGGAACACCATGCCATGGGCTGGTCATTCCCCAGCTTTCATAGGTGACTGTATCTGGCACGATATAATCAGAAAGGGCGGTTGTTTCATTAATGAATGCATCGACCGAGATAATCAATGGCAGCTCTTTCGGATCTTTGAGCTTTTCACCAATAAGATCTTGTAAGCCTGGTACACCATATAAAGGGTTAGCCATATGATTGATCCACGCTTTTAAACGGTAAGGATAACCATCGATTGCGGCGGATAAATGTTCGGTTAATAACGGGGCAGAGATTGGATACCAAGGCGCACGAGTAGGGTAAGGCGATGTGCCTGCCACGATTTTTCGTTTGTATTCGCTGGTTTTTTCGTAAGGGAATTTACTACGTGATAAAAACACGCCTTTAGGCCCAACTTTACCCGGGAAGGTGGTGAAATCATAACGCGGTCCGTTACCGGATGTTGGGTAGCCACCAGCCTTGGCCATTACACCGCCTTTTAGATTGATATTACCGATCATCGCGTTCAGCATCAGAATGGTATAGGCGTTGTAGAAGCCGTTGCTGTGCATATTGCCGCCATGGGTATCGACCACAGCTTTAGTACCGTGTGACGTAAAGCGCTGAGCGAGGCTTATAATTTGGTTTTCTGAGATCCCACATTGTTCGCTGTAGTATGCGATGTCGTATTTAAAGGCTTGTTCTTTTAAATGCTGAAAGGATGATTTTACCCGTACCGTGCCCTGTGTGGTTTCTACGTTAGTATCGACAAATAACTGCGCGGGTTTCGCTTGGGTGTTGATATTCAGGGTATTGGTTTCTGCATCCATAATGAGGTAGGCATCTACTTCTGATCGTGCTTTACCGTCATAAGGCATACCCATGTCGGAAGCGCGCAAGAAAGAACCAAAACGGGGATGACTTTCATCACTGATCACCAAGTGTGTCGCGTTACACCAGTGCGCGGTACCAGCTGCATGCATGGCTTGAGCGCTTGGTTGTGATAAAAAAGTGCGGTTGTAACGCTCGTTGGCAATGATCCATTGGATCATGCCCATCACAAGGGCGGAGTCGGTGCCGGGTTTGATCGGTAGCCAGTTATTGTTTAACCCTGCGGCTAAACTTGATGATGCAGGCAGGGCGGGGGCAACCACGACATATTCAAAACTGCCATTGGTACGGGCATTAGCGAGTTGCCTTGCTTGGCGTTTAAAAGGGTTGCCCGCTTGCGCTGGCGACATCCCAATAAACAATGCAAATTCAGTATTATCTAAATCGGGCTTTACGTGTGAAAACTTATCTAAGTCATTCATCAGAGCGCCTGAACCAGCACGGAAGGCATAACCACAGTACGATCCGTGATGACCAAAATTACGCGTACCAAAGCTGTTAAAGGCAAAGCGTTTTAGAATATCATCCCGACCTTCATTGCCCGCATTGGTCACTAATAATTGATTGGCTTTAGGGCCGTATTCAGGGTTATTGGGATCGACGGGAGTGGTTAGGTCGCGAATGGCTTTTAAACCATCAACATGACCTTCGTTAAAGAGATCGCCCCCTTCAGTCACTTCTGTGAGTAATTGCTCATAGCTAATGGAGATCCATTTTCCTTCGCCACGCTTGCCAACTCGCTTTAACGGCTGGGTTATTCGATATGGGCTGTTACGTATTTCTAGCATGCCATTGCCGCGGGCACAGGCAGTTGAACGCCCAGCTAAACCAGCTTCACCTGTTAGCGATAGATATGCCTGTTTTACTGGGGTGTTAAATGGAATTTGTTGATCATTTGATAGCGGATGATAAGGATTACCTGAGATACGTAAAATCTCATCTGTTTTATTATCAACACGAACTCTCACACCACATAGCGTCCAACAGCCAAAACACATCGAAGGAGCAACCCGCTGATTAGGGTTTGAAATTAAATTACCGTTCTCATTTACTTTGTACTCAGGTTCCAGCGAATTACCAAAATGGGCATCTTTGGTCGGAACACCTGATGTACCTGTGATTACACCTTCAGCCATGTGTTGAGCAGTCGAAGAATACCCCGCGGCAAATGCAGAGACACCACCGACAGCCAAACCTGATTTGATAAATTGACGACGTTTCTTATCCATAATGTTGCCCTCTACAGTACGTGGTGCGCAGACGGCGCAACAGATGAAGATGAAAGAGTTCGGGAAGTTTTAGCTTGATGCACGACTTCGCTTAATACCGCGGCGAGTGCAATCCACAAACCTGCCATGGCGACAATGCCCAATAGCCCTGCTGGTCCCATTGGCAACTCATACGGGTAAGTGCCTGCATCGTAACGGGGGATGGTTTGTACACCCATAATGGTGACCCAGCGAAGATACCAACAACTGACTAACGTGATGGTGCTGGTAATGACTAATCCCATTTTGTTGGTGGAAAAAGACTGTGCCGCAAAACGAACGGCAAGGGCAATACAGCAAACAAATAGAAACGCGAGTATGGCTAAGCGGGTAATCCATTGTGGGTCGTTGAGTAACGCTAAGTTATTACTGTTTACGACCCATAGTGGTAATAAAATCAAGGCTAAAACGCCACTTAATAATATGGTGCGCTTAAGCAGAATATTGTCACTATGAGTGAGAGGTGATTTTGCAGTCAGGTTCGAATCGGTTGTCAGCAGCAACATAATGCTGGTTAAGCTAATCGCTCCTAGAAAAGCGGTGACAAACCACAATAATGGTGAAGCCAATTGATGCCATAACGGACGGCTTTGAAGTACCGTAATTTCAGCACCGGTATACAGTGCAATGGTTAAACCAGACAGTGCAGTCAATATGGTTAGTGCGATAAAGACATTTGATGATAGCGTCCAATTGCCAAGGGTTAACTTGCTGGCGAGTTTAACGATGCGGTAGGGGCTGTTTTCGAGTTGTTGAATATCAGGACGCAAATACAGCCATGCGACGAACACTGCTAAAGTAGAAAAAATCGGTAAGAATAACGATCCATTAGACATCCACGACCATGATGTTAAATGCGTAAAGAAGTGCCAAGCCCGTCCCGGTTGGTGAAGATCAGCGGTTAATGCTAGCGGACCGACAACTGCTGAAATAGCTAACACAAGCGCCAGGGCTGCACGTAATGCATGGCTCGTGTGGTGTTTAAATACACATGCGATACAAAATAAAATGGCCGCGGCGTAAGCTGATCCAATATAGAAAAAGTATTGTACTGCCCACGGTAGCCAAGCGATCTCCTGCGGAGAAACAAGAATTTCAGTTATGTTCATTATTTCTCTCCTTGGGGATCGTAAATCGCCGCTTTACCATCAATGTGTGAGCTAAATTCAGTGTTTAAACCGATATAAAATACATGTGGCTTAGTGTTCTCTTCCGGTTTCAATACTTTTATCTCGTCTTTATGTTCAACGAGCAGTCGATTTATTTCACTGCTTGGATTATTCAAATCTCCAATGATCCGCGCACCACCTACACACGTTTCCACACAAGCAGGCAGTAAACCTTGCTCTAAACGATGGGCGCAAAAGGTACATTTATCGGCTGTAAGGGTTTCTTCATTGATGAAGCGAGCATCGTAAGGACAAGCCTGTACACAATAGGCACAGGCAACACAGCGCTTGTTATCAACCATGACAATGCCGTCTTCACGTTGGTAAGTGGCCTGTACTGGGCAGACTTTAACGCAGGGTGGGTTATCACAATGGTTACACAGACGAGGCAGCATAAAAGACTTCACCTGTTTCGTGCCTGTACTACCATCATCAAGGGTAACTTCATATTGCTTTACGGTGGTGCGGAATTGGCCAATAGGCGCTTGATTTTCAATACTACAGCCGACAGTACAAGCTTGGCAGCCGACACACTTACGCAAATCGACCACCATGGCATAGCGTTTTCCTTTCATGCCTTTGCGGTCGGGTTGATCGTTGTTTTTAAATTTATTGCCCACCACAATGTGGCCTGTTGAGGTGTTGCTTGCTTGTACGACAGGAATTAATGCGGCACCCGCGGTTATTGCGCCAATGCCTGATAACAATCGTCTTTTACTTGGATCCATACTGCATACCTTGCTCATTAGTAGAGAGACAAGGTGATTGTCGTAAATCGACGGTTCTTCGCCTATTGTGGTTTTCCACATACCCTATTTAGGATTGATCTAAGACAAGATAAAACAGTGTTATTCCTCACGCTTCGCATCATCCTTGGTGAGGTTAGTGTCATAATGAATCAAGAAAGAGCCCGTATCGGCAATCATGATCAAGTGGATAAATGAACGAAATGAAGTGTTGGATAGTGCCTAGCCTGAAAAGAGACTCACAAAAAAAGAAGCCCCAAAAGAAGCAAAGATCATGCGTTGCTGGTGGATATTGGCTTAACGTGATCGGTTATTCTGTGGTGACTCTTGCTGCTATCGCTTTTCCTCACACTATTTTCGCGAAAAATCCCCAGTTCTCCGATAGTGCCATTAATCAAAAAGTTGATGTCGGTATTTTAGCCACTAGAGGTAATTTAGAAGCTTTAAACCGTTGGCAGCCAACCATGGATTGGTTAGAACGTAAAATTCCCCGTACTGAATTTGTATTACACCCCTATACGCTTGAACAAATGACAGATGCGGTAAAAACTCAGACGGTCGATTTTGTGATCACTAACCCTGGGCAGTCTGTTCTATTAGGGCGTCAATATCCCCTTTCTTGGTTGGCAACGTTAAGAAGTCAGCAACAAGGTGGCACGACATTGGCAATAGGTTCTGCTTTGGTAGTGCGTAACGACTCCCCATATTTCACGCTTACTGATTTAGATAACCAGCCAGTGGCAGCGGTATCTGATAGTGCATTTGGCGGCTATTTAACCTTACGCCGAAATATGCAGCAACTGAGCTTAGATCCGAATCGTTTTTTCTCGACAGTTGATTTTATTGGTTTTCCACTCGATGCCATTTTGTATAAATTACGTGATAAACACGTAGAAGCGGCGGTACTACCTGTTTGCCAACTAGAAACAATGGGGAAGGAAGGGTTAATCGATTTTAGTCAGTACCGAGTTTTAGATAACCAAGCGCCAGTGGGCTTTGGCTGCCAAGTATCGACTGCGTTATACCCTAATTGGTCTTTTGCCAAAACAGGTAAAGCATCTGAAACCTTAGCCAAGCAAATTGCGCGCGCACTGTTGGATCTTCCAGAACGGGATCCGGCGGCAACCGCCGCGCATTCATTAGGTTGGTCGGCACCGATCAGTCAATTAAAAATTGATAAACTGTATCAAGATCTCGATCTTCACCCGTTACAAAAGCCATGGTGGCAAGAAGCATTAACTTGGCTGAAGAGTAATCAGCAATGGGGTTGGACGTTTCTACTCTTTGTTGTGGTGCTCAATTTGTATCACTTTTTACTGGAGTACCGTTTTAGCCGCAATCAAAGGCTATTAATTGCGACTCAAAATCGATTAAAAGAAAAAAATGCCATGCTAGAACATGCCCAAAGGGTGGCAATTGTCGGCGAGTTAGGCGGCAGTATTGCCCATGAAATCAACCAGCCGTTATCTGCTATTCGTAACTATAGCCAAGGTGGTTTAGTGCGAATAAACAAAGGATCATCAGCTGACGATCTTAAAGTGGTATTAGAAAAAATCCAACAACAAGTTATTAGGGCGGATGATATTGTTCAGCGGTTACGATCCTTGATAAAAAAACGGCCAATCAACAAGCAATACAGCAATGTGCAGGCATTGATCACCGATGCCGTCATGTTGCTAGATCATGACTTAATTAAGCATCAAATTACGTTATCGGTGACAGAAAGCGGACAAGCTGTGCCTGTCTATCTTGACCCTATTGGCTTCCAGCAATTACTGTTGAACCTAGTCAAAAATGCGGTGGATGCTTGTGTGCTGAATGATCAAAAGCAGAGCCTTCAGAAGCAGCATACTCAAGAAAAGTATCAAATAGTGATTGATACAGAATACCTACCGGTAGAAAAACAAATGAAGCTGGTGGTTACGGATAATGGTATTGGATTGGAAGCAGATGCTACGTTATTGCAGAGTGCTTTTTTTACCACAAAAGAAGAGGGATTAGGTTTGGGTTTAGCTATTTGCCGTGATGTGGTTGAAGATCATCACGGTATATTGGCGATGACCGCTAATAATCCTCATGGCTGTCGTATTGAAGTGCGTTTGCCTTATATCGCTAATACCGAAAATTAAAGAAGGAAACCACACGTGAACCCATTACCAGTCTTTGTTGTTGATGATGATGAATCAGTACGTGATTCATTAGCCTTCATGCTTGAGGGGTATGATTTTAACGTTGAAAGTTATGCTGATGGTGTGACGTTTCTTGATCAAGCGAATATTGAACAAGCCGGTTGCGTGGTGTTAGACATTCGAATGCCAATCATGATGGGACAGCAAGTTCATCGGCTATTAAAAGATAAACGCAGCCCCCTCATGGTTATTTTTTTGACTGGTCATGGTGATGTGCCTATGGCTGTTGAAGCACTTAAACATGGTGCGATTGATTTCTTCCAAAAGCCGGTTGATGGTGAAAAACTAGTGGCTGCGATTCATCATGCTGAAAAAAAATCCTTACACAATCAAAGCCAACTGTTATTACACAAAGCGTTTGAAACATTAACGACTCGCGAGCAAGACCTTTTACGTTTATTAGTCAAAGGTTATAAAAACCAACAAATATCCGATGAATTATGTATTGCTGTACGTACGGTTGAAGTGCACCGTTCTAGTTTGATGAAGAAACTCCATGCAAAAACTATCGCAGAATTAGTGATGTTCTATTCGCAAATTAAAACGTAATTTTAGCCAGTGCTTGTTGTGTTGCGTGGTGATACAAGTGTTAATTAAATAGAGGGGAAATTTGCGCTGAGTATATTAATACTGAAGACCATTTCTTTGGGTGATTCATCACTCCTACCAAGTGTGATCATGGCTGAAAAACTGATTTTACCTTCTATCTCGTGAATGACTTTTTATGAGTTACTCCATACAATTTCGCATAATATCGACTATAAAGATTGCTTAATGGAATGGTAATGACAGAAAAAGAAAAGATGTTATCTGGTTTAATATATCAAGCGTGGGATGAAGAGCTAACCGCCGAACGCTATAGCGCCAAAGGGTTATGTTTTAAGATCAATCAAACCTGTCCGACTCAGAAAAATGTTCGACAGGGTTTGATTAATGAGCTACTTGGCTATAACAGTGACGCATGGATTGAATCCCCCTTTAACTGTGATTATGGTTACAACATTAAAGTCGGTAGCGGTTTTTATATCAATCATGGCTGTACTATTCTTGATGCTGCACCTGTGACTATCGGTGATAACTGCTTGCTAGCCCCGGGCGTGGTTATTTCAACGGCAGGTCATCCGCTTGATCCTGTTGAAAGAGCGAAAGGTGATGAGTTTGCTCTAGCGATTACGATTGGCAATGATGTGTGGTTTGGTGCCAATGTTACCGTGTGCCCCGGCGTGACCATTGGCGATAATGTTGTTGTGGGGGCTGGTAGTGTAGTGGTGAAAGATCTGCCTTCAAACAGTGTCTGTGTCGGATCTCCCGCGAAGCCTATTCGTTATCTTCAAGACGGTGAGCGTAAACCTTAATAGGCAATTGATGAATATAAATTGGCGTAACTGGGCTAATTTTCACTCTAATGGTGCCAAGTACTTTTCCTGTATCAGAATTAATTCAACCCCATGTTCTGGCACAGAACTTCTTATCAGTAGTGCTCCCTCTTCATGATGGAGCATTTCGGTTATCCGTTTTGGATAAGCCGTACGTTTGAGTTCAGTAATATCTTCTTCGGATAAGGGATTCGGTGCACCCATTTTTTTCCAGTTGTCATAAGCAGATCCATGCTCCTTGTTAAGTTGATAGCGAGTGGTTTTGTATTCGCCCTCATTAAGATCTAACAGAAATTCAAACTGTTTGTCGCTGGCATCATTAAAAGCAGAGTAAGGGTCAACAAGATCAACGGCTGAGACAGCGCCACTGGCATACAGAGGATCAAAATGTATGTAGTTAACCATCAGTATTTGAATACCTTGTTTTGATCGGGTGACAATATAGTGTTTATCTCGACGGAGTAATTCCGGACCCAGACGATTAAGCATGGCCAATACGTGGTAATTAGGTTTTTTTATTCCTTCACGGGTCATCATGCCAAAACCGCCATGGAACGTCGAAGGTGACGGGCCTCGCTCTTCAAACAGATCGCTGAAGGTCCATATACCCAGCGAGTCGACTTTGTCATAAAGTGCTATCGCATTGTAAGCTACAAAACTGCCGAGGTAGGCAGTATCAAGCACTTTATTTCCCCAGCAGGCGGTCAGATTCCATTCCGTCACATGGTGCTCTTTGACATTCAGCCTGTCTAAGGGCTGGATCATCTGGTTGATCAGATCAAGGCTACCGTCTGGGCCTAGAGTATGCCTGCCGGCCAGGTGGCTGTTTTCCAGACTGTCAAAATGTTCATAGAGTTCCGGATAGATGTGGAATGAAAAAAAGTCGGGCTGCAGTCTGTTAGTCTGGCAATATTCGACAAAGTTAGCCAGCCAGCCGGATTGATCTAATGCCATATGGCTTACTGACGGTCCGCCAACTTGAATATCTGGCGCTATAGCGCGCACGGTTTCCACCGTTGCTTTATACAGTTGATGATAATCCTCCTGGGTGCCAGCCCAGAAAACACCTTCGAGATCCGGTTCATTCCAGACCTCAAAATACCATTTCCTGATGTTGTTAATACCATAACGTTCAATAATATGGGTAAAGAAGGCGGCGACTAACTGGGTCCAGTCAGCCATCTTTTGCGGTGGCGTGATATTTCCTCGCCAGTGGGCAACTGTTTTGTTTCCGCTGGATAAGATTTCCGGCATATAACCCAGGCAGAAGAAAGGCTTAAGGTTCAGCGTAAGCAGAAAGTCGATCAGCTCATCAACATTCGTCCAGTTATATTGACCGCGAGCGAATACAATTTGCATCTGCTCGGCAAAAATCCCCTGAAAGCGGACATATTCAAAACCGAGATCCTGCTGCGTCGTGGTAAGTTGAGCCCGGTGCGAAGCTTTCAATCCTTCATAAGAGCAACCAAAGGTGGTGAGCTTACGCCAGGTCTGCTGGACAGTCCCGGTTATTTCGTTAGGATTGATTTTGACTGCCGAGCCTGAAACTGTGGGAGAGGAAATGATGACCGGACCGGGATCATTGGCCAGATACTTAAATAGTGGTTTGTAGATATCCGTATGACTGACCGACATGTAGCTGGCTTTTTCGTTATTTGGGGCCTTGTCGGGTGCTGAGCGTCGCTTTCTTAGTTCAACTGGAGTCTGGTTATATTTGAGTTTGAATTTTTTGTAGAAGAGTTTGGGATCATTAAAACCACATTCAAAAGCAATATCTGAAATCTTGCCGTCACTGTTTATGATCCGCTTAGCTGCCTGGTAGATACGATAATCGAACAGGTATTCCTGAAATGAAATGCCCATTCGTTCTTTGAAAAAACGTGACAGGTGATAGACGGTGACACATTCTTGCTGTGCAATATCCTGCAATTGGATCCGATCTGAAAAATTGGCACCTATGAAGTTAACAATCCGGGTCAGGCGCTCAAGTTCACGCTCGCGGATATGATGACGGTTATCTTCTAGAATTTGATGTGGAAAGGCTTTTAACAAGGTAGAAATAAGTGCTAACAGCTCTGTTTCAACGGTGAATTTAAACCACGGTTGTTTTTTGCTGAATGCCCATATGATGTTAGCTAGGTGCCTTCGAAGCAGATCAAAATTAACCTGATCTGATTTTGAATATCCGACCGAAGAACATTCAAAAGAAATAGTCTTGAGTTCCGGATAGCTTACTGCCATTAAATCGGGTGAAAACTGAATGGCCAGCAGAATATTGTCGTCTTCAGTTGCTTTAATACTGTGGAGTTCATTACGGTTAACTAAGAGCACATCGTCTTGTTTCAGTATAGAAACCTGATTCTCACGCCGAACTTCAACGCTGCCTTGCAACACCATCAGAAGCTCGATTTCATGATGCCAGTGCGCCGTAACATCGAGAACGGAATGCACGAAGATCTTGGCATTGAGCCCTTCATCAAATCGAACTAATTCATGTCGATACTGCATAAGAAAAACCTTTTGATGTCAAAGAACTACTATTAAATTCAGCATATCGGTTATACCTATTATTATGTAAATCTGATCATTGATTGGAGACAACAGTCACTTCACTAGGCTTGTACCGTGGTCTATACAGAAACAATTGCTCCACGCAGCGTGGAGCAATCCAGGTAACAATAACGGTGAAGTAAGCGTTAAGGGGCTGAGCCTGATTACGCCGTCTCTGCGCGCAACACTTGCAGTTCCAGCTGCATTTGCTCGCCGATCTTTTTATCGATCGGGAACATAAACAGAATAGCCGCATTAAGCATATAGCCAAAAGCAGGTAACAGGCTCATCATCACTAATATGCCCTGCAGAGTTTCAGGAGATTGAACTTCGCCAGCCTGATAACCCAAACTGCTTAATATTGCCCCGGTAACGACGCCGCTGATACCCATGCCGAATTTATGTGAGAAGGTCACTGAGCTGGTAGTCAAGGCAACAACACGCTTGCCTTGTTTCCATTCACAGTAATCAGCCGCATCAGAAACCATTGCCCACATAATCGGTACGCTGGCACCAGCTGCAATCATTACCAGAAAGAATACGCCGCAAACAATATATATATTACTCGGATCGACCCAGTATAAGTTGATAATTAATACAGCTGCAATTAGCTGGCAGTAAATCATCATCTGCTTTTTACATACTTTCTTAGCAAGTACCGCTGTGATGACAACACCGACTAGCATGCCGATATTACCTGAGACAAAGAAAGCCGTCGCTAAACTGGTATTACCGACGTTATAACTAAAGTAATACATACCAACACCGAACGGCATCATGGTGAAGCTGAATAACAGCACACCAACGGTCAGTAATACCCACCAAGCTTTGTTTTTGGATACAACTTTTAAATCTTCTTTAATGGAAGATGTACTGGTAATTGGTTTTACTCGTTCTTTGGTTAAGGCAAAAGTCGCAAAGAAAAAAAGTAGGGCCAACGTAGCAAAAAACATCATCGTATACTGGAAACCTTCTTGTTCGTTACCGTTACCCAGTAACTCCACTAAAGGTAGGGTCGTTCCTGATACAACCAACATCGCAGAAAAGGCACAAAACATTCTAAAGCTGGTCAGTTGAGTGCGTATCTTACCGTCTACGCTCATCACTGTTGGCATTGATGAGTAAGGAATATTAACGATAGTGTAGCATGTCATCAGTAAAACATAAGTAACGTAAGCGTAAGCTAACTTACCGCTTTCAGATAAATCAGGGGTAGTGAAAGTCAGAACAGCGAGAATGCCGAGAGGAATCGCACCAAAGAGCAAATAAGGGCGGAACTTGCCCCAGCGAGTATTGGTACGATCAGCAATCGCTCCCATTAACGGGTCACTTACCGCATCGATCATTCTGGCTAAAAAGAAAACCCCGCCCACGGCGGCCGCCGACAGACCAAACACATCCGTATAAAAGTACATAAGGAAGGTGGTGACCATTGAAAATATCAGCGTACTTCCAAGATCGCCAAAGCCATAGCCTAGCTTCTCTTTAAACTCTATCGTTTCCATAACGTTTTCCTGTGTGGAATTTGCCCTTATTGTTCGCTTTATGGCGCTCCCCGAAAAGGACCTTCTTTGCTGGTTGTTATGGGTGGTATTTGTTGTCATTGTTAAATTGTGAAGCCGATCAAGCAACAGATTTGGTATGGGATATTATTGTTCAATGAGTCTCAAGTTGTTGGTTATGAGGTGTTTTTTTTCGTTATTTGATTTTTGAAATTTAACTTTCAGATCAAAATAAGTATAGGTCCTTTATGCCGTGCCTAGATCACACTTTTTCATTAACAGCAAAAATCCCCCATATAAGTGGGTAAATCTCTACGAAGTTTGCAGCGACAGTCGCCTCTAGACTAGGCCTTAAGTTAATTCGCATGTGTTGTTCTGGCGAATAAGAATTTGAGATAAAACTGAGGTGCAGTAATGATTGACTTAAAATCCAAACCCTTCTATTTAAATGACGAAGATATTGTATGGGTTGAGCAGACGCTTAATGCGATGTCTTTGGAAGAGAAAGTCGGGCACCTGTTCTGCCCGATCGGCCTGAGTGCCGAACCTTCAGATTTGAAAGCAATGCTGGATGAGTTCAAACCGGCAGGGATCATGTTCCGCCCGAGCGATGCAAAAGAAACTCAGCAAGTACATAAGTTTTTACAGCAAAACAGCCAGGTACCAATGCTGATTGCAGCCAACCTTGAAAGTGGCGGCAATGGTGCCGTTGCGGAAGGAACCGAATTTGGATCGCAAATGCAAGTCGGCGCGACCGCAGATACGGAAATGGCGGCAAAACTGGGTGCTGTTGTTGCTGAAGAAGGACGTGCAGCGGGTTGTAACTGGGCTTTTGCGCCAGTGATTGATATTGACTATAACTTCCATAACCCAATCACAAATACACGTACCTACGGCAGCAATCCTAAACTAGTTGGCGCAATGGGCAAAGCATATGTTGAAGCGGTTCAAGCACGTGGCATGGCAACTTCAATCAAACATTTCCCCGGTGATGGTGTCGATTATCGCGATCAGCACCTTGTGCTATCAGTTAATACCATGCAACCGCAACAATGGGATGAAACATTTGGTCAGGTTTATCAGCAATCAATTGATGCTGGTGCTCTGACTGTGATGGCAGGGCATATTGCATTACCTGAATATTCGAAAGTACTGAACCCTGAGCTAAGAGATCACGAGATCATGCCAGCTTCTATGGCACCAGAGCTGCTTAATGATCTGCTACGAGACAAGCTAGGCTTCAACGGCATGATTGTTAGTGACGCCACGTCGATGGTTGGTTTTACCGTTATGATGAAACGTGAACAGGCCGTGCCATTAACAATTGCAGCAGGCTGCGATCTGTTCTTGTTTAACAAAGATCTGAAAGAAGACTTTGGTTTCATGATGAAGGGGATTGAAAATGGTCTTCTTAGTATGGCGCGTGTTGACGAAGCAATCATCCGTACGCTTGCGACTAAAGCGGCACTGGGCCTGCACACACGTGATCTGACTGCTGAGCTGGATCTGTCACTGATTGGTTGTGATGAACATAAGCAGTTGGCGGTTGAGTGTGCAGACAAAGCGGTGACACTGGTAAAAAATAATCAGGGTATTTTACCGCTTTCCCTTGAGCAACATAGCCGTGTGCTTTTGATTGGTCTTGGTGATGAAGCTGATATGTTTGGTAAGAAATCCGGCACAATTGAGAAGTTTCAGAGCCAGCTTGAAGCGGAAGGTTTCAGCGTAACCTTGTACGACACATCGCAATTTACCATGCGGGATATGATGTTGCCGGTCGAAGACTTTGTTGCTGACTACGATGTAGTGGTATATGCCGCACAGTTCAAAACCGCCAGTAATAAAACCACGCTTCGGATTAACTGGGCACGCCCTATGGGGGTTGATGCACCTTGGTTCAGCGAGGAAATCCCGACCGTATTCGTCTCGTTTGGTAACCCGTATCACTTAATGGATGTACCCCGCGTGCCGACATACATTAATGCTTATACTGGCAATGATATTACCATTGAAGCGGTAGTGAATAAGTTGACTGGACGCTCTGAATTTAAAGGTATTAGCCCTGTGGATGCTTTTGTGGGTCAGTGGGATACCCGCCTTTAATTATCAGTTAATAGAAATATGGCAGCAGGCCACCTGCTGCCAGGAGTTATTATGAAAAATATTAGTAAAGATATTCAAGGTGTCATATTTGACCTTGATGGAGTATTGGTTGATACGGCTAAGTTCCATTATATGGCATGGAAAAAAATTGCAGACGTTCTTAAAATTAATTTCAATATTTATGACAATGAGAAATTAAAAGGTGTCAGTCGTAAAAAATCTTTGGATATTATTCTTAATTTGAACCATAAAGTTATTTCTGAAGAAGAGAAGGCAAGGTTGTTAGAAAGTAAAAACAACTACTACCTAGCGTTAATTAAAGAACTTGATGAAAGTGATGTATTACCTGGTGTGATAAACTTAATAAATCAGATACAGGCGCAGGGAATAAGGATAGCTTTAGGTTCAGCAAGTAAAAATGCAAAAATTATCTTAACATCAACGGGTATTCTCCATTATTTTGATCAACTTGTTGATGGGAATATGGTTTCAAAAGCTAAGCCTGATCCGGAAGTCTTTATCACAGCAGCAAAATTACTGAATTTGGAACCACAACATTGTGTGGTATTCGAAGATGCAGAAGCGGGTGTTGAAGCCGCGCTAGCTGCGGAAATGCGAGTTGTTGGTGTCGGTGATGAAGTTATACTGGGCAAAGCGACAAGGGTCACCGCAGACCTTTGTGATTTTAATATAAATACCCTTTAGCCATTATATAAGGAGTATTAAGACTCTTTAATATTGTTTGTTTATCTTTAATTATCATTTAAGGTTACTGTTTCATATTGTCAGGTTCACACTTTTAGTTTGATGATAAAAAACACCCTACAAACATGATAAAAAAGCCCAACGTATAAATCGATTAAAATACGTAATATTGTTTCATTAAGTCGACATTAATTCTTTTAAAAATACAAGTTAAGTAAGTGTCGATTTTTATTCAGAGAAAATAATAAATAGGGATGAATAAGAAGATATGAAAATGGAAATTACGACTACCTCTAGATGTGTAAAAATAGCTTGCTTAACAGGTTTGTTATTATCACCGATTGCTCAGGCTGAAGGTTTGTTGGAAGACAGCAAACTAAACTTCAAGACCCGAAATATTGCGATGTACCTTGATGAAGATATAGATAAGAGTGGTGATCAATTTGCGTGGGCGCAAGGTCTCGCGATTGATTATCAGTCTGGCTATCTCGCCGACATTATTGGCTTTGATGCAACCTATTCCGGTGCAATCAAATTAGGAGCGAACGATAACTTCCAAGGCCGTGACTTGCTACGTGATAATGATGGCAAAGCGGAAGGTTTTAACAAGATCAGCCAGATCTACGCGAAAGCCAAGTTAGGTGACGATGATTTGTACGTAAACCTATATGGTGGCTGGAAAGAGCTGTACAAAACGGGGTCGCTGACTGTTTCACATGGCCGTGCTGTTGTTGCCTCATACCAGGGAGTCAGTGGCGAAGTTGGCTACAATGGCCTGCGTCTGCGTGGTGTCTATACTGACCGTTTTTCTGATCGTGACTCTCCTGAGAAAGTGCGCTTTAAAACACTGACGGGCCAAAAAATTGACAACATCATTACCGGTGATCTTAGTTACAGCTGGGGCAAAAAGAACGTTGTTAACCTGTTTAGTGGTGAAAGCAAAGATTACCTGCGCCGAAGCGGCCTAGAATTTAAATGGCTGACACCCGTTTTTGAAATATCGAAGGTAGGCCTGAGCGGTTATTTTTATCAAAACGACGGTCTGGATAACTGGGAAGGAATGGCGTTCGATGATAAAGCCAACCACTACAACCTGAACTTGGATTACATGGTCGGCTCATGGGCCCTCACAGGCAGCTATGCCTATACCGAAGCAGAACTTGAGAATGGCCTAGGTATGTTCTTCTGGGACATGGGAAAAAATACCGACGGTAATTTCAACAGTAAGGCCGATGGCGTTGGTACCGACTTTAACAAAGATGGCGAGACCATGCTTGCATTCAAGGCAATGTATAACATGGCGAATGCTGGCGTACCCGGCATGATGATTGGTGCCAGCGCGACTTATGGCTTTGGTATGGAATTTCAGGGGGCGGATATAGATGAAGCGGAACTTAACTTTCTGGTGATGTATCAATTTCAGGACAAAGCACTTAAGGGCCTTAGCATGATGGCCGGTGTAGGGTCGGGATATTCCTATGTTACTGATAGCGCGAGAAATCCTGTTTTTGAAAATGGTGACTGGGAAAAACGTTCCATTCTCGGTGCTACTTTTGTGATTGATTATAAATTTAACCTGCTTTAAGCCTGTTACGACGAGAGGATATGAAGATGAAAACAACATTGAAAACGGTTTCTGCACTGGTTGCTGGTGCTCTGTTAATTCTGCCAACATTGGTTCAGGCTGAAACGGCTAACACTGAAGATAAGTTACGTATTCTGCTTGTCAGTGATGATGGCTGCCGTAGTGAAGGATCTCAGGAACTGTTTAAAGCCCTAACCAAAGAAGGCTATGACGTTTGGCTTTCTGGCCCTATAGATAACCAGAGTGGCAAAGGGACAGCGGTTACTTTCAAGCCAGGTAAAGAAATGATGTATGAAAAAATTGGCGAGAAGGAGTATTGTATTGACGGCACTCCCGTTGATTCAGTCTTATTTGGCTTAACGGGCCTCATGGCTGAACAGAAACCGGATCTGGTTATTTCAGGTGTGAATGACGGGCCGAATGTTGGTGTTAATCAATTTAACTCCGGGACGGTGGGGGCTGCAGCACGAGCCGTTCGTCATGGTATTCCGGCACTCGCGGTTAGCATGGGTTTCCGCATTGAAGAAGCGAAAGAGGGTTTCCCCAGCTCGATGACGTATATTCCTGCAGGTGTTGAACATACGCTTGAAGTGGTAGACAAGCTAAATACTAAGAAAGCGGAAGGTCAGGAGCTGCTGCCTAAAGGTACAGGGCTAAGTATAAACTACCCGCCATATCCTAAGAGTGAAATAAAGGGTATTGAGTACATCGAAAATGAAGTTTTCCCTGAATACAACTACACCTTTAATATTCTCGATGAGAATACCACGGTACAGAAATTAAACTTTAAACCTTTTACAGATGCCAAAGATCAATCTGTGACAACCGATACCACACAGTTAATGCGTAAGTACATCACTTACACCGTGTTTCAAGCACATTGGAATGCACCTGAATCAGTTACTGCGTACCAAGAGATCCTTAAGTAACAGTAAGAATAGGCCGTTGCAGGCGGCCTATTTTCATGTGACTACATTTTCAATGCCCATTTGGATACTGCCAATAACCTGTTTTCTCTCGCAATGATAAATTAAAGCTGAAAATGAGAGTTTATTGCATCTATTGTCTGATACCGTAAATACATTACGTTAGCCTTGATCATGCTTCCGTCATATTGATCCTGAGAAAGTAAACCTCGTCACGAATCGTTTGAATCCTAAGTGAATTATTTTTATCTTATTGAGGAGTGAATGGTTACCAGCGAGTTAATATTAAAGGCGCTATTATTGATTAATGCCTAATCGCTGACGATATTGCTCTGGCGTACAGTTGGCGTGTTTTTTAAATAGAGTAATAAAGGGTGACGCTTGGTGATAGCCGAGTGTTAAGGCTATTTCTTTTATGGATAACCCTTTACGCAGTAAATGTAATGAATAAACATACTTACGGCGTTGTCGCCATTCTGTAAAACTCATCCCGAGTTTATCTTGGCAGTGTCTTGCCAAGGTGCGTTCTGTTGTGTGAATGGTTTCTGCCCATTCTGCGAGCGTTTTATTATTGGTTGGATTTTTCTCTAGTTCTATCAGAATAGGTTTGAGTAACCTGTCGTCACTGGTTGGTAGGAATTGCTGATGTTCTTTAGCATTGATTACTTGATCCAATAATACGCGAACTAAACGATGGTCTTCGGGGGTTTTAGGAACAGCGACACGGCGCTCACGCAGGCTATTAATTATCGCACTGACGATTGGGTCTACTTCTAATAGGCAGGCGTAGTTAGGTAATCGAATCGCAAGTGGCTGTATAATATTCATCGAGCAATAGTTCATGCTACGACGCATATGGCTTTCATGCTCAATACCAGCAGGCACCCAAACGGCATATTCTGAGGGTGATAAAAAATGTTTACCTTCAGCATGCAACTCTAATATTCCGCCATTAATTAGTTGCAACTGCCCCCAAGAGTGCCTGTGTTTTTGCGTTGTCGTATTAGGCAGAAAAACTTCATGACCAAAAAAAATATCGCCAGGTGGATTATCATCATCAAACAATGGTCGATAAATTTTAGACATCAAACATCGCCTTATTAATAAAAGAGGTATATGGATTTCAACTAACATAATCCTCTTAAGCATTCATAGCAACTTAAAGGGGAATTGAATAGATAATGAACAATTTTCATTTGGGTTAGCAGTTGAAGTGAAGGTTAAATAACATGAGCTAATTAGTGTTGTGAAACATAACTACGGTTTATATATCAACCATTGATAGCCTTATGTATTCCGCTGCCACCCAGTGTTTTAATACAAACAACAAAGACGCCCACCACCTACCGTACTGAAAAATCGTAGTGAGCTACTCACTCTTCAGTGCCTGTTTAACACTAACGGGTTACAAGTAGGCACACTTAGGATATTTGTATGAAAACTATATTTAATTTGTATGCATTAACACTCGCGGTATTTGCTATTTCTTGTGTTGTCTTGATGACAGAACCTGGCCAAGTTATTGGTGTGCCAAGAGACTGGTTATTGGGCTACTTCCGCTATATGCCTCTATTTTGGGCTGGCCAAATTGTTGCATTCATTATTCTTTGGATAGCGAACATTCGTGGAAAGTTCTGGAATTCACTATGGATGTGTTTAGCATCTATTGGTATCGGCGTGACTTTTTGGGCACAGTCTTATGCTATGCCTACCGCATTCCCGACAGAGCAATTAAACGCTAAATACTATTCTGTGGAGAATGCGAACATGTTCATCCCCGAGGAAGATTCGCGAGTATATGTAACCGAGATTAATGGTGAAATTCGTATCTTTCCTCGTTACCACCTTCAAGTGCCTCACGTAGCAGGTTGGGAATCGGAAGGAACAGGCTATGCAATTACTTACTGTGGTCTTTCTAATCTCCCAATGGTCGTTGAAACTGACTATGGTCTCGGTACTTCTGATTTGCAGGTATTAGGCCAAGCGCATAACAACCTTATTTTTAAAGATGTAAATAACGGTACGGCTATCCAACAGATTACCATGCAGTCAGAGTTTACCGATCACGCAACCACGGTTCATCCCAATACTCAAATGGATTGGGAAAAAGCAAAAACAATGTACCCTGATGCGAAGGTATACATCTATGGTATGGAGCGTTTGATTGATAGCATTTTGTTAGGTCTATTCGAGAAACCGTTACAGGATCAGCGTGACATTGATAACCCAAATTTCATGTTCGACACATTGAACCTTGCAGATTCACGTCTTAACCCTAAATTAGAGGTTCTAGGATACGATAATGGTACCCAACAAATTGCTATCGACCCTGACTTTGCACGTGCGAATGACGGCTTTGTCTTCGAACTAAATGATGATGTTCTGCAAATTTCTACCGATGGTGATGTCATAATACTGGTCAACACAATGGGCGAGCAAGTAGCGACTCATAACGGTCTGCATTTCGGAATTTGGACTCAGTTCTTCCCTAATACAGAGGTACTCAAATGAAGTATTTAGCAATCGCTTTATTGTGCACATTAGTCGTTTCTATGACTGATATTCATCAACCTTACGAACGTTTAATGATTAGGACAGGTCAGATGCAAGTAGATGCCTTAGAATCTAATGGTGATGATTTATCATTATTCGTAAAACAGAAACATGATTCGCAAGTCACCTTGAACAAGGGTTAAACCTCAATGACTGATAGGTCTTCCTCTACTTATCAGTCATCACTTTTTTAAACAGGCTTTGAGTGGTTTGTCAGGAGGCATAGACAGGAAGATACCTGTCTATGCCTATAATGGTAAAACTAGCAGACTGTTAGTTGCTGCTGCAGATAGCCTATATTAATCCCATGACTTATCGAGATTGGTAATGGGTAGTTAGTTCTTTTGTACTGATGATTGTTTAAATACATTAACGTATGAAGAGTACAGATCGATACTAATACCACTGCTCTGGTCTGCAACAAGTTCCAGCTCACCAGTTACTTTATTGTGCCCTAAGTATTCCTTAGTAAACAAGTTTTTGAGTTGATTCGTTCCTTCTTTCCATTGCCAACGTTGAGATAGATTTAAACCACAAACTTGAAGTTGATTCAGGTTTTCACCGTCTAAACATAGCTTAGTATTTTGTGCGCTAACAAACTGTCCTAATTTGTTATAAATGAAAGCTTGCTGGAAATTATCTTCATCACACGTTTTGGTTACTAGGTTTTGTTGATAATCACCCGCTATACATTTGTTATTAAAGCTTGCCAGCTGTAAGTTGACCGGACGACCACCAGTAAATACAGGGTGATCCCAATCAACCACAAAGCTTACTTTCTTGCTGATACGTTTAACTTGGTTATCACTGTCTTTAGAGTAATAAGTGCGGACACCAAAGAAACCAGTCACACTTGAACGATATCTAAAGCCAGTAATATCAACAGCAGAATCTACGGATAAGGTTGTTGTCCCTGTTTCCGTTGGTGATGCTTTGTAGATCACTTCCATTTTAGGTGTAAAACTTGCGTAACCAATTGGATTAATACGACTTAGGTCTGCTGGTATCCTCAAACGAGCTGAAATACCGTGAGTTTTTACGTTTCTGATAGACTCAGCAGTTGGGTATTGTTGCCTTGCCCATTTAAATGCAACATGTTTTGCACCTTTAGAGCTTCGTTCAACCCGGTAATCGCGTGTATCGAATGACAACCATTTAGATTCACTCCAACTCGCATTGGCATCTAACTTAGCTTTAGGGCCATCTTTGTTAACCTCAACACCACCGCTAATACCAAAATTAAATGTTGATACTTCTTTTTGGCTGTAATTTGCATTGAGGTTTGAGGTCGGTACTGTTCTTAATATATTCGCTTTATTATTAGAGGCGTCGAAATTAAACTCATAATTTCTTGCTATAGCTGTCGTAACAAATTCCGCTTCATTCCCACCTTCTGGCCATGGAATACCGCGAGTTACTAAATATCGAGGTGCAAGCTTATCGTTTAGCTGAATACCTGTCCCTTGAGTTGAATCATCGATACCAATTCGAACAATTTTGGCATCTGGCGTTGCAGAACCTTGAGTCCCGAATCGCAGAGATCGTTGAAGGTTTACTTTATAAATTAGAGATATATTGGCATTTCTACAACTACGATAACTTTGCTTCGGGCCATCAAATGTATTCCATGTCAGGTTGCACTCTTGATCTGATATTTGACGTCTGGCATTGAGGTAAAAAGCCACATTTGGAATAGTGTTATCTTGATTTGAAAGTAAAGGCGCACTGCGTTTTGTTCGTGATGATCGCTTGGGCTTAGCTTCTAACAGAGTGATATTTGGATCATCTACTCCGTCAAGCTGAGAAAACATCAACTCGCCTTTATATGGGCTAATGATGATCATATCACCAGATAAAAAGACCCCGATACTTTGACGTATTTTATCTTTTACACTATTTTTATCTTCTTCATTATCAATATTACTAAAGTCTATAAAATAGCGTTTTTCCTCATTCAAAACTTGCGTCTTTATCTCGGTTAATGAAGGTGGAATAGCATCATTCTCGAGCAAGTATTCAGCGTTAATGTAATTTACTGCGCTGACATCTTGCAGGCTACTTAGCATATTAATGGCAGAGCCTGCGGGCTCATTGATTTCTATTGCACTAGCCGTTGTAGTTGTCATTAACGCTAGTATAGCAAGCGTTATAATATTGGTTTTTCTTATCATAATTGTTTTCCTAGCTATATCGTTTAATGGAATGCTTAAATGCATTTCAGTTATTTTTTGAGATACAAAGCTTCATTCAAAATTCTATTAACAATAGAAACGAGAGTGTTAATAGAAGAATCTTGGTCAAAATCAAACATTCAATTCACCTAGCCGATGAATTGGAAAATTAATCAAACCCAAATATTTAAATTAAAGATATGAACAATAATTTCAGCCAGGTAGACAAGCAAGTAGCCTGTTTGATTTAGCTAATAGGTATGCCCTTGAGGGATATCTATAGTATGCGGTGTCTACTTAGCTGTACAAATGATGCCTAAAAAAGAATATTTAGCAATATTTTGCATGTATCGCTGCAAAACTGCTTCCAATTAATGCTATAAATTTAAAACCTAAATCAGCTCTATTGAAAATAATGAGATTGAACACTCAAGAAATTATTTCACTTTATAAATTAGAGTTTATTTTAGATATCGCGGGCTTGTCGGTAAGGAATTTGAATATTTATTACTAGAACATAGGCTGGTGGAACAAATCTAATCGTTGAATCAAATAAGGACTAAACTAGTCAAAGTCACAAAAAATTTAATGCCAACTGTAATTAAATAAAATCAGATTGAGGTAATGACAGTTAGCCACGCAGAGATGTAGGTGAACATGGATCTAAATTTACTAACAACATTTTTGGCTGTCTATAAGCACATTTCAATTACTATCGCAGCAGAAGAGTTAGATGTATCACAGCCAGCGGTGAGTGCTGCGCTAAAAAGATTAGAAAGTGTAATAGGTAAACCTCTATTTGTTAGAGAGGGACGAGGTATCTCACCGACTGGTGCTGCTGTCGCGTTGGCAAACAAAATTGAATCTCCGATAGCGGTATTAGAAACGATTGGTCAACAACAAGAGTATCTTAATGTCTATTGCAGCGAAGTGGTATTGCATCTAGTTTGTCATGTAGAAAATATAAAGCTAAGTGAAACACCATTGGAAGAAAAAGCTATCTTTGATGATCTCTTCACTCAAAAAGTCGATTTAGTTATCGATGTAATGTCTAGCAAGCAGCATTCACTTATTGTGGAAGAGTTTCATCAAGAAGAACCTACATGTTTAACAAGGTTAGACCACCCTAGAATTCAATCTCAAATTACGCTAGAAGAATATTTTTCAGAAGAGCATATAGCCGTAAAAATTACTCGAAACAACACAAATACCATTAATAATTTATCTGAAAAGCCCGTTGAACCGCGTAAAGTGAAAATTGAAACTGGCTCATTATCCAGTATGTTAATCTTATCTTCTGAAAGTGATTATATTGGTTCTTCTCCTCGTTCAATTGCAGAAAAGTTAGCTCCTAAACTAAACCTTCGAATTCATAAATATCCTTTTGCGATAAAACCAGTGAAGTTATATATGATCTATCATAGGCGCTATGCAAACGATCCTTTTCACAAAACAAGGCGGGAAGCATTGAGAGCCGCTATTACTCACCCTAGTCGTTCTTTGGGCTGACTGTTTTTTCTATTCTCTCGCTTTGGCGAACAGCGCTCTAAGTGGTATCCTTCCTGCCCAGTTTTAGCGTTGTGCTCGGAAAAGTAATGAATTTTAATCGTATTGTCTGTTTTGACCTCGAAATGTGTTGTTGGAATGATGGCCGGGATCCAAAAACCGGTGAAATCATTGAAATTGGGTTAGCGGAATTGGATTTAGATACTGGTGAGATCGTGCGACGAACTCAACATTATGTAAAACCTGAGCATGATGAAATCTCTGAGTTTTGTACCGAGTTAACTGGTATTAAACCGCAGGTTATTCATAAAAATGGTAAGCCCTTAGCTGAAATCTTACGCTCTATCGAGTCTAAATTTGGTGGTAAACATAAAATTTATGGGGCATGGGGACACGACGATCGTATTTTACATGCTGAGTGTGCAGCGAAAGGTTTAAAAGTCCCTTTTACTGAGTACATAAATTTAGCGATGATTTTTCGGTTACAGCGTCACGTGAAAAAGAAGCGTTGCGGTCAACGTGCTGCTATGGAAATCGCAGGTCTTGAGTGGGAAGGTCGCCAGCATTCAGGTTATGTTGATGCGTATAACCTAGCTCGTTTAACAAGAACGCTTTTTTGCGATAGCGAAACTCAAGAAAAACATAAGTGATCATGCTTTGGTATGGGTTGTGTTGGTAATAACCCATACCAAATTTACCCCTTAAAGGAAGAAGATGATCAGGTAATTATGTAAAGCGTACGTTCATCGTAATTTCTGCTGAAAACACGATATTACCTTCAGTATCAGTCACACTTACAGGTACTAATTTATCCCCATCAGTATCCCAATCAATATTTCCCCCGTCAGCCACAGCCACTAAATCTGTTTTTGCTTTTTTAAGGTATTGAACAGACATGCCTGTTGGCAACCAGCGGCTCTTAATTGGCACAGAAACATCGGTCATCATTCCTGCCGCAAGTTCAGCCATATTACACATAGCAATAGCATGTACTGTTTTAATGTGATTTTGCACTCTTCTACGCTTCTTAATACTTACGCTTGAATAGCCAGGTTTTAGATCGGTGACTAAGGGTTTTATGGAAGAAAAATAAGGCGCCATACGGCAAACAATGAAAGTAAATAAATGTTGTCCGAATGGTAGCTTGGTTATTCGACGATAAGTTTTAAGATTTTTACGCATTGAAAATTCCTTTTCCAAATAGCATTCTGGTCTGACCACGCTACATTTTGTGTGGTCAGAAATCAACCATATGTCATGGTCATGCCTCACAGTTTTTACACTGTTTCTTATTAGGAAAGACTCAGTTATTAAATGAAATATTTATTTATTGTATTTAAAATCAAAGTATTATTTTGTTTATGTTCATTGTGATTCAATGGGATAAATCATTTCATGCTGCTGAAATAGTCAATGTCTGACAATAGAGTCTATATGTCTGATTACAGATATTTATATCTTTAGTGACGTGTCAGAATGCACCTAAGAAAAAGATGTTATCCCGATAAAAAACGAACTTATACATAAAGGCAATCAATGTTCTACCTACTTCCCTTATTAACCGTTTCTATCTGGGCAGGGAATGCCATAGTAAACAAACTTTCTTTTAGCGTGATTGATCCAGGAGCGATCGCATTCTATCGATGGTTTTTTGCCATGCTGGTGCTGACTCCATTTTTAGCAAAATCTATTTGGCAGCATCGCAAAACGATTAAACCGTACTTACCAAAATTAGCATTTTTGTCGTTGTTAGGCATGGTGTTAAACCAGTCTTTGGGCTATTTTGCCGCCGCAACAACAACAGCGACAAATATGGCATTAATCATATCGCTAGTGCCGTTGATCAGTATGTTTTTAAGTGTGCCATTACTTAGCCAACGCTTATCGCCACTTGCCATTGTTGGGGCAATATTGTCACTGGGTGGGCTGGTGTTGATGCTAAGCCACGGTAATCTTAATCAATTAGCTGCGCAAGGAATCACCCAAGGTGATGGTTTGTTATTGCTTGCCGCTTTTGTTTATGCACTTTATTGTGTTTTACTGAAACGCTGGCAGATGCCACTCACAAATTGGCAATCAGTGTATGTACAAGGTGTTCTCGCTGTCATCATGCTGTTTCCAATGTTTTTAAACAGTGAGCGCATGGCGATTACTGCAGAAGCATTTCCATTAGTGATGTATGCAGCAATGCTGGGTTCATTAATTGCCCCTTGGTGCTGGTTGTTAGGTATTCAGCGTTTAGGTGCAGATCGTACTGCAATGTTCATGAACTTGATGCCAGTAATTACTGCTCTTATCGCAAGCGTAGTATTGAATGAGCAGTTAGAGTCTTACCATTATATTGGTGGGGTGATGGTATTAAGTGGTGTCGCGTTAGCCCAAAAGAAAGTCAAAGCACGTCAACAAAAAATGGCGACGGCATAGCTGTAAAGTGAACTAAAAACGCGACAGTGAAAATAAAGCGGTAATAACGTGTTTTATCTAAATACCGTTATTACCGTTTTTTGTTAATAAAAGTTGACCTGAACGTGTGTTCAGATATTTTCCCTGAGCGACTTTTTGCTGACCGTTTACCCATAAATTGTGCAGACCAGTTGCATGCCTCTCTGGTTGCTCTATCGTTGCATGATCACAGAAATCAGCGCCAAACATAGCAATATCGGCATAATAGCCTGGTGCTAATTTTCCCCGCTTGTGAAGTGAAAATGTCTCTGCACTTAACGCCGTCATTTTACGAATCGCCTGCTCAAGTGACAGTAATTTGCGTTGAGTGACAAATTGGTTAATGATCCGTGGGAACGTGCCACTGACTCTCGGGTGAAGCCTGCCTCCGAGTAGGGTGTCTGAGCCAACCATCCCCTGTGGGTGCTGAAGGATCTGCTCAACAAGTGCCTCATCCATAAAATAATCAATCATCCGGACATTACCCTGCTCACGGATGAGAAGATCTAACGCAAAATCGACGGGATGCTGATCTGTTTGTTGTGCACATTCAGCAATAGAGATCCCTATCCATTTCTGAGCTTCTTGGCTTTCAACTTCGCAAATAAGAATATTTTCCCAACCGACTAACGCGGGTAGGTTATCCCAAGGTTCGCTTGCCTGAGGTAAAATACGTTCAGAAAGCCAGTCATGGACTTGTCGTCTGACGGCGGAGGTGTGTAACTTATTCATCAATTCATCCGGTGCGTAGGCGCGGATCAGGGCCGGAGGCAATATAGAAAATAGCGTTGTACTTCCGTAATGGTAAGGATATTGGTCGAAGGAGATCTGATAACGTTCGATCAATGATAGTAAGGATGGTAATTTTTTCGCATTACGCCGGCCAATTAGCTTCAGGTGGGAAACATGCAACTGGCAACCAGCTTGTTCAGATAATGCGATCATCTCTTGTAGTGCTTCAAGAATCTGATCACTTTCACTGCGCATGTGTACAACAATTGGTTTCTGATGTTTAGCTGCAACCTGAGCGACGGTTAATAGTTCATCGCGATCACTAAATAGAGCAGGATGATAGATCAGCCCCAGACTGACTCCTCTGGCTCCAGCTCCTAGGGCTTCATCTGTTAATTGAGCCAGTTTTAGTCGCTGATTTTTATTCATCGGTATGCTGCTGTTACCACAGATCTGATAACGCAGTAAGCCATGCGGTAAGAAGGCGGATACGTTAACTTCTAATCCCTGCTGCTCAAGGGCAGATGTATAACTGGGAAAATCGTCCCAGCCCCAATCGATCGTTGGATTACCTATGATTAGACGCTTTCTGTGTTCAGCTTGCAGCTCCTTTGGCAATGGTGATACACCAAGACCACAGAGGCCAACAAGTTCGGTGGTGATGCCTTGCATTATTTTTGGCTTAAACCCTTGTGGTAAAAACGTTGCTAGATCGGTGTGGCTATGAACGTCAATAAATCCCGGTGTCACAAAAGCACCATCAGCATCGATGACGTGATCAACCGCTGTTGTGATGAAAGGGGAAATGTCAGTAATTACTTGATTATTAATTAATATATCGCTTTTAAAAGCCTTACTACCACGCCCATCAATTACCGTCGCATTTTTGATTAACTGACGCATTATTGTTACTCCATCATCAATGACATGCCAGTATGGCACTCGAGTAAATCCTAATTTTATTCGTTATTATGATAGATCGTTTTGTGTGACAAATGTGCGGGCTGGCTTTGTTTTTATGGGTTTAATGTAATGAATCATCCCATTCCATAACGTCCTGTCAGGCTATTATTATGGTGACAATGAATAAGCAATTAATTGATAAGTGGGAGATAGAATGATGATCATTAACTTACTGGGTATTGATCTTGCCAAGAGTATGTTTCAACTGCATGGTTTTGATTATAGTGGTAAAGCTGTTTTAAAAAAGCGATTATCAAGAGATAAACTAGTTCAATCACTCTACAACTCGCAATGAGTTGAACCTGTATAAATAGATTGGCCATGATAACTGAACTCAGTGTTAATGGAATAATTGAGCGTTATCTGAGCGTTTCAGCAAAGCCACATTTAAAGCTAATAGAGTAAAATTTATACATAGGTGAGGGGCGATAGCCATACAAGTTGCTGAATTTAGCTACACTTTGAACATACTTGTAATAACAGTCAGCCACAGCTTTAAGGATACGTGCTATGCCGGTCGATTCCGAAAGTCCGCTAGGTCGTGAGCCAGAGCAAACAGCGCAATCAGTACTGAATGTCATTAAAGAACTAGTTAAAGAACTGCGGCAAGGGCAGGAACCCCCTGAGCCGATTCAGCTCGATTGTGATTTTGACCGTGATCTGGGGTTTGACAGCCTTGCCCGTGCCGAGTTGATCCAACGTATAGAACAGCAGTTTAAGGTAAACCTGCCCGATCAAACGCTGGCAGTGATAGAAACACCACGGGATTTGTTACGGGAACTGCTTCACGCAGAGAGCCAGGACACAGCTTTAGTGTCTGAACAAATTATCAGGCAGATTAAGCTCGGGGTCGTCGAATCCGCGCCTGAACAGATGGAGACCCTGCAGCAAGTCCTTGACTGGCATGTGAAAGAGCATCCTGACCGTCCGCACCTTTATGTTTATCAGAATGCCGATCAGGTAACAGAGATCAGTTACCGGGCATTGCGGGATGAAGCATTGCGGATTGCATCCGGGCTGGTGAAGCAAGATGTTGAACCCGGTCAGTGCATTGCTATTATGCTGCCGACCAGTAATGACTATTTTTACAGTTTTTTCGGGATACTGTTTGCCAGAGCCATTCCAGTTCCTATCTATCCCCCGGCACGGCCTTCACAGATAGAAGATCACTTAAAGCGCCATGCCCGTATTCTGCAAAACTCTCAGGTGCGTATCCTGATCACTGTCCCGGAAGCCAAGCCGCTCTCGCAATTACTTCGGCTTCAGGTGCCTTCTATTCAAGCCGTGGTCACTGTTCCTGAGCTAAGGCAAGCCGCCTCCGGACCGCTCTCTACGGATGATGCTCAGAGTTCGGATATTGCCTTTTTACAGTATACATCTGGCAGTACCGGAAACCCCAAAGGAGTAGCTTTGACGCATGCCAACCTGCTTGCTAACGTGCGGACTATGGGCAGAGTCGTGTGCGTCGATTCGACCGATGTTTTTGTCAGCTGGCTGCCGGTATACCACGACATGGGGTTGATCGGTACCTGGTTCGGCAGCCTGTATCACGCAATCCCCTTAGTGATCATGTCGCCCTTGTTGTTTTTGTCCAAACCTCAGCGCTGGCTGTGGGCGATACATCATCATCGCGGTACTTTGTCACCGGCACCTAATTTTGCGTATGAGTTATGTATCAACAAAATCGACGATGCCGAGCTTGAGGGATTAGATCTCAGCACCTGGCGGCTGTCATGGAATGGCGCTGAGCCTGTCAGCCCGAGCACGATACGTCGCTTTACTGAGCGATTCGCTAAATATGGCTTTCGCCCCGAAACCATGTCACCAGTTTATGGATTGGCAGAATGCTCTGTTGGCCTGACCTTCCCGACCAGTGTGCGTCTTCCCCTGATTGAGCGCATCAGACGTGAGCCAATGGAGCGTTTGGGCCGGGCGATTACGGCAGCAGCAGATGAGACGGATGTCATGCAGATAGTGGGCTTAGGTCAGCCGCTGCCGGGACACCAGATCCGTATTGTTGACGAATTTGGCAGGGAGTTACCGGAGCGGGAGGAAGGAGGGCTGGAGTTTAAAGGGCCTTCCGCTACCCAGGGGTATTATCGGGATCCGGAAAAGACGCAACAGTTGTTTCATGGTGAATGGCTTGATACCGGAGACCGAGCCTTTATGGTTGGTGGCGAGCTGTTTATTACCGGACGGAGCAAAGATATTATTATTCGTGCTGGTCGAAACATTCATCCCCACGAACTGGAAGAAGCTGTGTGCAATATCCCGGGGATCCGAAAAGGTTGTGTCGCGGCATTTGCCAGTCATGACAGCCATTCCGGCACTGAGCGGTTGATTGTACTGGCGGAAACACGTGAAACCGACAAAGTGCAGCAGCAGCGACTACAGCAGGAAGTAAACAACCTTTCTCTGGATCTGCTGGGTAGCCCCCCTGATGAAGTGGTGATCGCACCGCCTCATACCGTACCTAAAACCTCCAGCGGCAAAGTTCGTCGCGCAGCATGCAAAGATCTTTACGAGAAAAATAAACTCGATGCCCGGCAACGTGCCGTGTGGTGGCAGACGCTTCGTTTGATGATGGCAGGAATAAATCCTCAGCTGAGGCGCTACTGGCGAATAGTTTCAGATTTTAGTTATGCAGCTTACATGTGGCTGGTTATGGCCGTCCTTGCGCCATGTGTCTGGTGCCTGGTTGCGGTCGTTCCCAATAAACGCTGGTGCTGGTCGGTTGCCAGGCTTGGCGTTCGCTTACTGATCTTGTTTACCGGAACCAGGGTAACGATGAAGGGGAAGGAAAACCTGCCTGATAATACCCCCTGTATCTTGGTTGCTAACCATTCCAGCTACCTTGATGGGCTGATAATGGCGCTGGCAGCCCCGACAGAATGTAATTTTGTTGCCAAGGCGGAGCTATTGAAAAATCCTTTCGCCCGCATTTTTCTGTCCCGGCTGGATACCGAATTTGTTGAGCGTTTTGATATGCAAAAAGGTGTGACCGATGCCCGGCGGATAGCGGCCAATGCTAGGAACAACCGCTCCCTGTTCTTTTTTCCCGAAGGAACCTTATATCGAATGCCCGGACTTCACGAGTTTCATATGGGGGCGTTTATAGCAGCGGTCGATGGTGCTCTGCCTGTCGTGCCAATCACCCTTTGTGGTACACGCTCAAAACTGCGTGGTAAATCTCTATTTCCCAGACGGGGAGATATCAGCGTGACGATTGGCAAACCGCTGACTCCACAAGGGACTGACTGGAATGCAGCCCTCGCTCTGAGGGATCAGGCCAGAGCTGAAATTCTGAGCCATTGTGGTGAACCGGATTTGGCACACATAGAAAAGTAAGATTAAAACCACGCTGATCAAAGTATTTAACGTAATGAGTGTAATGAGATATTTTTGAGGTTTTGTCGCAAGCTTACTCAATGCTTTATGATTGCAGAACTTTTTCCTACGTAGCGATCGCATGACCATCAAATTCACAGGCCGTCATTTTCCTTCCGAGATCATACTGCAGTCTGTTCGTTACTATCTTTTCTATAAACTGAGCTACCGTGAAATTGAAGAGGTATTGGCAGAGCGTGGCATCAATGTTGACTACTCAACCTTGAACCGCTGGGTGATTAAATATGCGCCATTACTGGAGCATCGAGCTCGCGGAAGAAAGAAGCTCGCGCCTTCTTCAACAAAGGCGATAGGCCATAATGGATTATCTGAAAAGGTCGTGATTGATAAGAGTGATGCGAATGCGTTAGCGCTGCATAATATTAACGTCCAACTCTGGTTGATGGGGAAGATGCTCAACCTGATTGAAGTGCTTCAAGTTAAATATTTGAACAACCTAGTCAAGCAAAGCCACCGGAAAGTAAAAGGCAAGATACATCAGTGTCTGGGATGGAAATCAGTACGTTTGTACTTCAGCATAACTTTGCGACAAAACCGGAAATCGCCCTAAAACTGTCACAATCTCTCAATTCAGCGTGTAGAAATAGGAATAGCCAGCGAAAGGTATATTATGTGTCAGCATAATAAGAAACATACGCCGTACGGCAAGCGAAAGCAATTCATTCTGGGAAGATAATCCAGCGACAAAGCATGGCAGCATACTGAGAACCGATGACTTACAAAATTTTGATTGTAGAAGACGACCCTATTATTAGGATGAAGATTAAGGGGCACTTCGCCCAGGCTGGTCACACTGTTTTCGAGGCTGATAACGGTGTTGGGATGAAAGAGATCCTTAACCGCGAGAAAATTGATTTGATCCTGCTGGATATTAACTTACCAGGAGAAGACGGCATACAGCTCACCCGTGACGTGAGGAACACATCTGACATTGCTATCATCATGGTTACAGGCCGAACTGACCCCATCGACCGGATTTTAGGCCTTGAAATGGGCGCCGATGACTATGTAACCAAGCCTGTAGAACCACGAGAGCTGCTGGTACGAGCAAAAAACTTGCTATGGCGTATCCAGCTTACCCGTGACGCTTTGGAACAGGCAGAGGCTGCCTGGTCGCAACTGGAAAAGGATGATAGTACATTCCGGTTCCTGGACTTTGAATTTGATGTTGCTCAGCGTCAGCTGTCAAAGGGTCACGATATGGTAAAGCTAACCAAAGCTGAATATGAGTTGCTGGTCGCTTTCATTACGCACCCCAACCGGGTTTTAGGTCGAGACAGGCTTCTAAACCTGATCTCTCATCGAGTTGATACACCGAGCGATCGTACCGTTGACGTTTTGATCCGCCGGCTGAGAAACAAGATGGAAGAAAGCATCAAAAACCCCAAGATTTTTATCACCATACACGGTGAAGGTTACCTCTTTGCGCCTGAGGTCGCTTAGCCTCGTGAATATAACAATAAGAGCCAAGCTTTCATTCATAATGTGCGCTTCATTGCTGACAGTGAGTGGTTTTTTTATCACAAGCCTTATGAATACGGAAAAATCTGTTCTTGAGGCGGAACAAAGTAATGTGAGTGTTAAGGTTGCTAAGTTATTAAATGATAATTTAAAGGGGCAGGTCGATACCGTTACCCGCTCCCTTTCCTATTATTATGAGAATTCGAAGCTGGAAAATATCAAGGCAGAATTAGCGACTGATATCACTACGTTTAGAGATGCCATAGACAATATTTATAACAACAGTGACTCTGCTGCCGATGCAGAAACCAGTATTCACGCTTTTATCAATGAATACCGCTGGGACAATGGCCGGTATATCTTTGCCTATGATGCTACCTCGATAGTGAACAAGGCTAACGGAGCCAACACCAGCATTATTGGCACCAGCGCTTATGACAAAAAAGACACCAATGGCAACTATTACGCACAAAATATTGTCAGTGCAACCAAAGCCAATGCGATTGGCTTTACCAGTTATCACTTCTTAAACCCGGTAACCCAAAAAGTCGAAGAAAAACTGACGGCATCGTTTTACTTCGAACCGTTAAACCTGATTGTAGCAACGGGTGAATACATCAGTACATTAAAGCGAGATGAACTAGAGGCAGCTCTTCATACCATCAGTTCATCTAAATACGGCCAAAATGGCTACTTTTGGGTACAGGACAAGAACGGTAAGATCCTGGCTCATCCCAAGGCCGACATTATTGGTACTGTCATTCCGTCAACAACATCAAGAATTGCCGACAGAATAAAAGGCCAATCCGAAGCCTTTGTTAAAATTGCTTACGAAAATCCGACCACCAAACAAACAGAGAACAAAATTGCCTATGCCAGGAATATTTTTCCTGAATGGGGCTGGACGATTGCTACCGGCACTTATGAGAGCGACATCACTAGCATTCAAGATGGGCTGACTCGCGCTACGGCAGAAATTTTTAATGACAAAGTGTACATGAACATTGCTACTGCCGCTGTACTGCTGATTATTGCTCTGCTGGTCGCAACCTGGTCGATCAATAAGATTGTTAGAGGCTTAGTGATCCTCAAAGAGCGCATTGATACTTTATCGACCGGCGAAGCCGACTTAACCTCACGGATTGATATTACGTCACATGATGAGTTGGGCGATATTGGCAAGTCGGTAAACAACTTCATTATTTATCTGCAATCCATGACTCTGGAAATTTCGCAAGCCTCTGCTCATATCACTGACGGTATCAAGCACGCCTCCGAGACGACCGCAAACACCCACAAAGCCAATGACCAAGCACTGTTGTTAAAAAATGATGTGCTTGAGGCTCCTGGCAGTATGACAGCGGTAATAAGAAAACTGGCGGCCGGTGATCTTTCTGTCGATATTCCGCGGGGGGAGAGTGACGAGATAGGTCATCTCGCGGATGCAATATCGGTATTTAAGAAAAATGCTTTAGCCTTGCGAGAGCACCAGAATGAACTACAAAAACTGGTAGATGAACGTACGACGCAGCTTACAGAGGCCAATAACGCACTAAACAGTGAAGTCGCCAAGCATGCAAAAGCACGAGAACAAGCGGAACAGGCCAACAAAGCCAAATCGTCTTTCCTTGCCCACATGAGCCACGAGATCCGCACCCCCATGAACGGGATAATGGGGACGCTACACCTCCTTGATGATACAACCTTAGACAACGCACAAAAACACTACGCTAAAACCATTATTTCATCAGGCGAAATTCTGATGGGGGTACTCAATAATGTCCTGGATTATTCCAAAATCGAAGCTGGGTGTTTCGATATTAATGAAACAAATTTCCGCACCGATTTGATTGTGGGCAATGTTGTCAACATGCTGAAAGCCAGAGCCAAAGAAAAGAACATAAAACTAACTTACGCAGTAGCAAGCGATGTCCCAGATTATTTGCATGGTGACGCCAACAAAATCATCCAGATCCTCATTAACTTAGTCGGTAATGCCATTAAATTTACCAACCTCGGAAGCGTTACAATCCGTGTGCAGCTCAAGGAGCAACTGCCGGAAGACCGTTTTTTGATCAAGTTTGAAGTTTTAGATACTGGCAAAGGTATCCCTGAAAGAAAGCAGGCTGTTATCTTTGAGCCTTTTGAACAGGTAACTCAATCAGAAGGCGGTACCGGGTTAGGCTTGCCTATCAGCAAGCGGTTCGCCGAGATGCTCGGCGGGGAGTTAATGGTGTACAGTGAGCCGGATATCGGTAGCCGGTTTATTCTTACTCTGCCGCTGAATGCCAGCGAGGAAGGCGAACTCATTTCCACAGATGTAACGGTTTCCCTTACTGTCCCGCCATTAAATATTTTGCTGGTAGAAGATAATGAAACGAATGTTCTGGTCGCTAAAGGATTCTTAGACAAGCTTGGTCACAAGGTTGTTGTAGCCATGTCTGGAGAAATGGCACAACGCGCGATAGAGGATCATCATGTCGACATCATCTTAATGGATATTAATCTACCGGATACTGACGGTGTCACGCTGACGGGTAGATTGAGAAAGAAAGCGAATTGCTATATACCCACTATCGCTTTCTCTGCCCATGTTTTCCGGCAAGACATTGAATCATATCTTGAGGCCGGCCTCGATGGTTTCTTAGGTAAACCAGTACAGTTTAAGCAGATGCAGACTGTTATCGCTAATGTCTACAACGGCCAACCCAGCAAGTTTGATACGGTCGAGGACGTGGGTAAGGAACCTGCCGTCACTCTTTTTGACCACTCGGTGCTGGAGAACGATCGGCAGATCCTCGGAGATGGACTAGTGCAGGATATGGTGGCTATGTTTTACGAACGTTCGGCCACTCTGATCAACGAAATTAACATTCAGATATCTGCAAAAGCCCTTGAGCTGCCAGTTCACAGCCTTAAAAGCTCCGCCGGAGCCATTGGCCTAATTGCCCTGAGTAAAGCCTGTGAGGAACTGGAAATAGCTTGTAAGCAAAGGGAAGATGAGTTGGAGTTAAAGACATTGTCAGCGGATTTACTTGCTATCTATGTTATTTCTATCGACCGGCTTAAAGAAGAATATTAACGAAAAAACAAGGGTGAATGCCAAAGTATTCTGCTGCTTAATGGCATGCCCTTGCTTTTTGGTTATCGTTTAACGATAAGAGATTAGCCTATTTATATAAAACAGCAAAACTACCCCAATGTGATTACCTTTCGTTAGTAACCAGAAAAGGAAAATCTGTTCATATTTTTACACTTTTTTATGATATTTGTTCAAAAAAACAATGCATGATGAATATAAACGGATCATAAATCTAATTATATGTACGCAGAAATCAGAATCGATACAACCAATGAGATCTCACTGGTTCACAACGGCAACCAGACTAATTTCATTATTGTTAGAATTGATGGTCAGAACGAAGGTGATATACGAAAGAATTCCGTGGATTTACTCTACAGCTTAAAGATCAGGGCGACTCTCGTTAAGGTAAGTGTCATTTATGCCTTTATACAAGCTGTCACCCTGTCTGTTCGTAGTATTCATAGTCAACACCCGCTTGTTGAGCTTGACGGGATAATTCAATTGCGATGGGAACTGTTCAGAGAATAGATCCACTATAAAATAGGTACAGCAGAAGGTTCTGTTGCAAACTGATTCCATGGTTATCAATTTCCTGCAGACTTAAGCGGTTATTAATTCCCTCTTTGACATGCTGCACTTACTGTTAGCTTGTCCTGATTTTTTCCTTATTATCAACACACCTCTCAGAATTAAACATCACTTACGCCTCGATAAAATGAACTGATTTATATGTAACATGATGATATTTAAGAAGTAATACCTGCGCGTGATATCGGTGAGGGGATTCTGTTCATATTTTTACGCATTTCTTTAATACTTGTTCCCAATAAAAATGCATCATTTGAATATCAACTGATTGCACGTAGGTTGTTGCATAAGTTGAAAGGAACTTCTGAGACAAGAAGTACTTCTGCTGTATTTTTAAAGGATAGAAGAGATGTCACTACCACATGTAATTTTAACCGTGCTGAGCAATCGCGAAGCAACCGGTTATGATATCACCAAAGAATTTTCACGCAGCATCGGTTATTTCTGGAAAGCGAGCCACCAACAGGTGTATCGCGAATTGAATAAAATGGCCGACAATAACTTGGCGACCTCCCGACTTGAACCGCAAAATGGCAAACCGGATCGTAAGGTCTACGCCATTACCGAGCTCGGACGACAGGCTCTGTTTGAATGGTTCCAGGAACCTGCTCGCAACCCAAAGATCCGCGATGAGTTCTTGGCCAAACTACTGGTTTGTGGTGTTCATAATTCAGAACCATTGCAAGAACAGCTTGAGGCACTCATTCAAGAGTCTCATTCGCTAATGAACAACTATGATGAACTGGAAAAAATCCACTTCGCGAATTACAAAGAGATGGATCGCCAGTTTCGTCTTGACCGCCTGACCCTGCGCCGCGGCATGCATAACCGCCAGGCGTGGATTAACTGGGCAGAAGAAGTCCTCATTGAACTTAAAGCAATCGAAAGTTCGAAAAGCAGCTGCGCGGGAGAAGTCCGTCTTTGTGGATAGATTGCCGGAAGTGGATATATTTGGTTGCTTCTTATAGCACGAGTGTTTAAAAGCTTGTTGATAATATGTTGAATAATAAAAATGCAGTTCGACAACCGTCATGAATATATTCTCTTTAGCGACGTAATTTAAATCTAAAAATAATATTTTTTCAAATGTTGTGTGTAGAACAAAAGGTTCAGCCCTATGAATATAACAATAAAAGCCAAGCTGGCCGCATTGCTATGCGTTCCATTGCTTACCATGAGTGGTTTTTTTATCACAAGTCTTATTAATACGGAAAATTCGGTTCTTGAGGCGGAAAGTAGCAATGTCAGTGTGAAGGTGGCTAAGTTGTTGAATGATAACTTAAAGGGGCAGGTCGATACCATTACCCGCTCAATTTCTTATTATTATGAGAATGCGAAGCAAGAAAATATCAAGGCAGAGTTGGCGACTGATATCGCGACGTTTAGAGACACAATTGAAAGTATTTATAACAACAGTGCTTCTGCGGCCGATGCAGAAACCAGTATTAACGCTTTTATTAACCAATATCGGTGGGACAATGGCCGTTATATCTTTGCGTATGATGCCGCAACGGTTATTAATAAGGCTAATGGCGCCAACGCCAGTATTATCGGCACCAGTGCTTATGATAAAAAAGACACCAATGGCAAATATTATGCTCAGGATATTGTCAGTTCCGCCAAAGCCAATAAAGTTGGTTTCACCAGTTATTATTTCTTGAATCCAAGAACCAAAGATACCGAAGAAAAACTGACGGCATCGGTTTACTTCGAACCGTTGAATCTGGTTATTGCAACGGGTGAGTACATCAGTACCCTAAGGCAAGATGAACTTGAGGCGGCCCTTAAGACCATCAGTTCATCTAAATACGGCCAAAATGGCTACTTTTGGGTGCAAGATAAGAACGGCAAGATCCTGGCTCACCCAAAGGCAGAAGTTATCGGTACTGTCATTCCGGCAACAACATTAAAAATTGCCAACAGCATCAAAGGCCAATCCGAAGCTTTTGTTAAAATCGCTTTCGAAAACCCGGCCACCAAACAGACAGAAAACAAATTTGTCTATGCTCGAAATATTTTCCCGGAGTGGGGCTGGACCATTGCCACCGGCACTTATGAAAGCGACGTCACTAATATTCAAGATGAGCTGACTAACGCAACGGCAGAAATTTTTAATGACAAAGTGTACATGAGCATTGTTATTGCTGCTGCACTGCTGGTGATTGCTCTGCTGGTTGCGGCCTGGTCGATCAATAAGATTGTTAAAGGTTTAGTGGTTCTCAAAGAGCGCATTGATACCTTGTCGACCGGCGAAGCCGATTTAACCTCGCGGATTGATATTACGTCGCATGATGAGCTGGGCGATATTGGCAATTCGGTAAACAATTTCATTATTTATCTGCAGTCCATGATCCTGGAAATATCGCAAGCCTCTGCTCATATTACTGACGGTATCAAGCAGCTTGATGTGCAGTCAGAGCAAAATAATCAGGCGTTAATCCAGCACGCGTCAGAGACGGATCAAGTCGTCGCGGCTATTACTGAAATGAGCGCAACGGCTGAAACCGTCGCACAGAATGCTACCGAGACAGCCGCTAACACCCAAAAAGCCAATGATGATGCGCTGTTGGCAAAAGACGATGTGCTTGAGGCGTCTGGCAGTATGATTGTTCTGGTGGATGAAGTGGGTACGGCATCAGCGAGCATTAATACCATGAACGAGAATACTCAGCAGATTGTCAGTGTGCTAGGTGTGATTGGTGAAATTGCCGATCAGACTAACTTGCTGGCGCTCAATGCCGCCATCGAAGCAGCACGCGCCGGAGAGCAAGGACGAGGCTTCGCGGTGGTTGCCGATGAAGTACGATCGCTTGCTGCGCGTACCCAGTCTAGCACCGCAGAAATCAATGAGATCTTAACGACATTGCGTCAGGATGCCTCTAGTGCGGTAGCTGCAATGGAAGTGACGAAAACAAGCTGCGAACGTACAGCTGAAAATGCTGAGCGGGTATCAAACAGCCTGGATGCGGTAACCGGATCCATTGTCGAAATTAATGATCTCAGCACCCAAATTGCAACCGCTTCTGAGGAGCAAAGTTCGGTAACCGAAGAAGTAAGCCGTAATATGAATAACATCCGCGAGATGGTTCAGGAGTTGACCCAAAACGGACAAGCTACGGTAGACAGTACTCAAAGCTTGGCAGCTGCCAACACCCAACTGAACACTCTGGTCAGTAAGTTTAAATTGCAATAGGCTTTTCAAGCACAGTAATAAAGACAATTTAGCTTAAACAATCAGCTTATAAAGGCTTCTAAATCTAGAAGCCTTTTTTTATGCCGCCATTTCAAGTCATTGTTATCAAGCGGAAGTAATTAACAATAATACCAATTACGAGAGCATACACTGCAGGGTGATTCACGCCATTACTAACAGGTATTTCACCTAATTCATACGGGTTAATACCCTCTAAACACCTCACATTGATACCGAATTTCACTGCACCACAATGGCATTGTCCTGTATGAATAGGTTTGAGAACCATTTCTTTGTATCCCCTTATCTGTGTCTGTGTTGACTACAAAATAATGTGTAGCAAGTAGCGCGACATATATCGAGTCACTTTTGATTTGTCTTCCCTGATCGAAATTCTCCCCGGTTTATCGTTAATCAACCAACTGCCAATGAGGGGATAATAATCACCAAATTTAGGTAAAGGATGGTATGCCTGATAAATCACCCCCAACACGCGAGGTTTGTTTATGCGATGAGAAAAGTAATAAAATAAATGGGTTATAAAGTTCAACGAAAAATAAAGATTATTGTGAATCTAATGTTGCATTTATGATTTTTATAACCTGTTATGTTTAAACAACGAGATCATAACAAGTGAGTACATTATGAAAGTTGTTGTTGAATTCCAAAAAAATGGTATTTATCGAGATCACTACTGGGAAGGATACTTTCACTCTGTTAAAGGTCAGCTGCGTGAAGTTACACCGTCTTATGCGGCACAGTTAATTAAAGAGTCGAAAGCAACGTTGTATGTGAAAGGCTGATAGAACTTATATCAATCTAGATAAGTACCTGATCATTATTACTAGATAAAATTGCTTATATACCCAAGCTACCTCAGTTCTCGCTGAAACGAGCATCTTGAGGTAACTTGAGTATGATCATTGTCACTATCTTTAATTGCACGTTTAGCTACTGTGAAATTGAAGGTACATTGGCAAACTGTGGCAACCATTGACGCTGTGCAGTAAACATTTCAGTAAACATCGCATCAATTTGCTCAAGGGTGCACACTGTCGCCGTTACCGGATCAAGAGCCAGAGCATACCGTGCAGCATCAAGATTACAAGTCAGCGCCGCTTCAACAATTAACTCTTGTACCGCGGTATTGGTTTTGATCAAACTAGCACATTGCATAGGTAACCGGCCCATTTTCTGCGGATGAATCCCTTGGCTATCAACCCAAATCGGAACCTCAACAACACAGTTTTCAGGCAGGTTATCGATCAACAAACCTGCAGACTGGCGATTCGGCACATTACCATTGATTCGTGTCCGTTCACCGCTTACCATGGCGTTAATCAGCTTAGGTGCATTCAGCATATTTGGCTCAATAGTAAACTTTTGTATCCCTGCCAACTGGGCGTCAATTTCAGCTTCACCAGCAGAATGGACTTTTTCTTCCAACGCCAATAAATCCCAGCGCTGAGGAAGGAAATGATTAATCATCTCTTCATTTTTACGGAAATAGGGTAGGTAATCGCTACAGTGCCAGTGGTTTTCGGTACACCAAAAACCAAAAAAATTCAGTACTTCACAGCGCACACCATCAGCAGCGTAGACCTTCGGATTATTAACCAATTCACGGATTTTAGGCTGCATATCCTTGCCATTCGCCATCATTTTGGTTATCCACGTCATGTGATTAATACCCGCGAATTCATAGTCAATATGCGAAGGTACATCGTGGTACATCAGTCGTTGCCAGCGTTCGGGGGTTGAAGGGTGCTCTACCCAGTCGCCTTCGCCTAAGTACCCGACAAGCTGAGCTGCGGTATAGCGCACGCCATAACACAAACCGATAGATTTAATCGGGCTGGAATCTTTAGCTGCCCAAGTTAATGGCGCGAGTGGGTTGGCATAATTGATAAACAACGCCTCGGGGCATACCTCTTCCATGTCTCGCAATATGGTCAACATGGGGGGGATATGGCGTAGAGCGCGGAAAATGCCACCTGGCCCCATGGTATCGCCAACTTCTTGTATTACACCGTACTTGGTCGGAATCTGCATATCCAGTCGCCACGGCTCTAAGCCTCCAACCTGAATGGCATTAATCACAAAGTCAGCACCAGTCAACGCCTGACGCCTATCTGTGGTCATACTGATCCGAGCACGAGTATTAGCCTGCTCAGCCATTTTACTAATCAGCTGGTGGCTTCTTTTAAGTACCTCGGGATCGATATCCATCAACACCAAGTCAATATCGTTCAATGCCGGATAAGAGAGTAAGGCTGAAGTAATCTGACGGGTGAACATCACACTACCCGCACCGATAATGGTTATTTGAGTCATATCTATACCTTATTAAAAAGTAACCGTCGCCATGATCCTATGTGCTGTTTTAACAGCATGCTATGGACCATTAACGAAACAAGAATGGTGACGCCGTAGATTAGGCGAGTCCAAAAACCCGCCAATCCGGCACTGATGATCCCGGCTTCTAAAATACCGATAATGCAGGCACCAAACAGTGTGCCCATCAAGGTGCCGCGCCCGCCGAGAACAGAGGTGCCACCAATGAATACCGAGGCAAAAACCAATAGCATGTAACCCTGCCCCTGATTAGGCCACCAGCTACTCATCTCAAGGCTGACAAAGACTCCGACGAAGGCCGACATCGCGCCCATCAGCATAAATAACAACAAGCGAGTCTGTTCAACCGGCACTCCCATCACTTGTGCTGCTGTCGGGTTATCACCAATAAAATTGACGTTATCACCAAAAACATGGTGTGAAAGGAGCAGCCAGAGCAAGAAAATTACCAGCAAGGCCCATAACATCTGAGCAGGAATCACTTCGGCAATACGGCCAACCATCAGAGTGTGAATCCAACTGTCACGAATTTGCGGAATACTCAGGGCGAGACCGTCAGCCAAAACGGTTGTCAGGCCACCCAGAAAAAACTGGGTGCCGATGGTTGCAATGATCGAAGGAATACGAAAATAGACCACCAGTATTCCGTTCAAGATGCCACAAGCTAAACCTGCAGCAATCGCACACCCGAGGGCCAACAGAGGGGAGTTTGTCGCCTGAAAGATGGCAGAGAAAACGAAGCCTCCCAGCGCGACAACCGCGGGGAAACTCATGTCGATTTCACGTGCGATAATGAGCAACGTCAAAGCAAAAGCCAGCATAGCCGTGAACGGAATTGTCGACATGAATGCGGTGTAAATACGGCCATGTAGGAAGGTTTCTGGGCTACACACCGTAAAGAGTGCCCATAAGGCAACAAGGATTAATGCAGTCAATGATGGAACACGGTGACGAGTAATAAATGAATTCATCATGCTCCCCGTCCTACAGCATCTAACAGTGCCAACTGTAACGAAGACTGGGTCATTTCTGATTTTCGGTATTCAGCGACCATACTGCCGCGATCCATTACTACAAATCGGTCAGCAACCCGATAGGCGTCATTCATGTTATGGGTGATTAACAGGCATGCTCTGCCTTGCGATTTCAATGTTTCAATAAAGCACAACACTTTTTCGACCTCGCCCAACGATAACGCCGTGGTCGGCTCGTCTAATATCACCACCCGAGCATCAAATAACATGGCACGACCGATGGCCAATCCCTGACGCTCACCGCCTGATAGTAAACTCACGGGGGCATCGATATTGGCTCCGACCCCACGAAAGTCTAATTTCTTGAGGAGCAGAGCGGCCTGACGACGCTCTTCTTTGTGATCAATAAACCCCAGCCAGTTACGAAGATGCCGGCCAAGAAACAGATTACGCCAAACGCTCTGCTGTTCGCCGAGAGAACCAGACTGATAGACAGTTTCAATGCCTAATTGACGGGCATGTTGTACCGTATAGTGATGAGTCGGCACCTTCTCACCACTAATCATTAACTGACCACTTTCAATTTGCTCGGCACCAGCAATCAACTTGATGAGGGTTGATTTTCCGGCTCCGTTATCACCGAGCAAAGCACATACCTCACCACGATGAAGTGAAAAGTTAATATTTTTTAACGCGTGGACTTGGCCAAACCATTTGTTCAGCCCTGTCAACTCAAGCACTCGATCCGTCATTAACGAATGCCTTTTGCTGCCAAGGGCGCAATAAAATCGATATTATTCTGGCTGACAAATCCAGCGCCAGTATTGATATCTAGACCAGAAAAACCATAACGTTTGCTCAATACAACCTGTACCACAGACAGGTAACCCATCAGATATGGCTGACTATCGGCAACAAGCTGGACGTAATCTGTTTTAATTGCATCTGCAGTTGCTGGCGAAAGGCTAAACCCTGCAACATACAGCTCTTGTGGGCGAATACCTGCATTACGCAAGAAGTTCCCCATTTGTGAGGTAAGCGCTCCATGATCCACCATAATCAGCTTCACATTCGGATTGCGTGCTAGGTAGGCCGTGATTACATTAGTTCCCAGTGAAGGGTCTTTATCTGTTTCTGGTGAGATTTGAAGAAAATCGACGGCTAAACCTGCTTCTTCAAGAGTGCTGATCAGCCCACGCGTTGAATCACTACGCTCGGCAATATCTTTGATCCCCCAGACCATCGCTTGGTCACCTGCCTTGAACTGACCGCGACGTAACGCTTCTTTGGCCAAGTGAATACCGCGTGCAGCGTTACTCACTCCGACATAGCCAAATCCTTTACTCTGTTCATTTGCCATCGTGGTTGGAAGGGCAGTATCAACTGACGTAACTTGAATGCCCTTGCTAAATGCTTCATTAACCAAGTTTTCGTAGGCACTGTCACCAGGGTGCCCCATTACAACAATACCCGTCGGTTTGGCAGCCAATGCCAGCTTGAAATTTTCAATCATTTTTTGCGGTTGCCAATCTGAGTACATTACGCGTAGATCGACCCCTAAATCATCCGCCGCCTGTGTCGCTCCATTTTGAACAACTGTTGCGTATGGTCCTCCTACTGGTCCGCCGACATCAAACCAAATTGACATGTCCTTTCCTGACGGAGAAGCCACTGCTGTTGAAGCGGATAACGATAAAATAGCTGAAAATAGAACAGCCAATATAGCCTTTTTTGATTTGCCAGATAAAATGCCATAAATATTCATAACAACAATACTCCTGATTGGTATATGTTCAGGTTGCACATGATACGCCTTGAGTATTAATGTTTGTTCAAAAGAATATTCTTTTTATGATTCCTGTCTCATTTAGTAGAAGCTATTGATAATATAGAATAAATATAAACATGGTAGGCTTACATAGCGGCAACATTTTGCGGTGAAACTACTTTGCGAGAGACCTCAGAAGTTTTATTCGCGTAGCTAAACTATGCCGCATTAATTGTGTATAGAGCTTATGGCTTTGTATGATATTTACACTGTAAAGCAAATGAAAATTTAACCACGTCTCAGTATCTCTTCTTTCCCTAAAGCTAGTTTAGCTATTCATGAACATCCCTCAATTACAATAGAAACATTTCATTCCTGAGCTCATTTTTTGGTGCCTTTGTTGGTATTGAGCCTGATCACGTCTTATCACTCTGGTTTGCAACAAAACACGTATTTATTCGATAAATTACTAGAGGGGGATTAAATTAAAAAACACAATGTACTTCACAGTATAATTTATACTAAATAGTATTATCCTTATTGTGTTAATCAATCAGATGTGTGAAAAAGATGCTTATAGACCACTTTAATCATAGCCATGCCCCTTTCATTTTAGATGACAAAGCAGTGAGTGAATTATTACCCAAACTAGATGTTCAATCGCTCATGAAAGAGTTGTTTATCGCGATCGAAAATCAAAAGGCGGTTCAGCCTAATCAAACACTCACCCCTTTTTCTGGTGATAAAGGGGACTACATTACTTACCTGGGAGCGTTAGCCGATGAAGGCGTATTTGGTGCTAAGCTTTCACCGTATATAGTGACAGAAACCACGCCGATTATTACTGCATGGACGAATTTGATGTCGATGAAGACCGGACAACCACTACTGTGGTGTGATTCTGGACAACTGACGGTAGAAAGAACGGCAGGGACAACTGCCCTCGCGATTGATTGCCTTGCACCTCAACAAAGCCAACAATTGGCTCTGGTCGGGGCTGGTAATGTTGCATTAGCTCATCTTCGTCATGTGTTAGATCTGCGTAATTGGAAAACCATTCATGTTTTCGCGCCAGAATTAAGTGATGATTTAGAACGCCAAGCGAGCGTTTGTGCTATGGACCCAAGAATCGAAATATCAACTTCTGTTATGGATGCAACAAACCAAGCGGATGTCATCATGCTCTGCACTTCTTCAGCGGCCCCTGTGATTGCCAAAGCGCATGTAAAGGCATCGGCACTGATCACTTCTATCAGTACCAACGCAGTGAACGCTCATGAAATTCCACCAGAAATGCTTAATGATATCGATGTATATTGTGATTACAAAGAAACGACACCGAGCAGTGCGGGAGAAATGTGTTTAGCGGTCAAATTACACGATTGGGATACCAATAACATAGTCGGAGACCTTGCAGATCTTGTTTCAGGAAAGTGTGATATGCCTGATTATAAAAGACCTGTTTTCTTCCGTTCAATTGGATTGGGGCTGGAGGATGTTGCGATCGCTTATGGCATTTGGCAACAAGCTCTAAAAGGTGAATAACCTAAAATACCAGTTACTTTCAGGCCATCATTAATAAAGGATATACAATGAAAATCAAAGAGTTTGGTGTCGAAATTTGGATGAACGAATACGAAAATAGCTGTGTCTATAATTTAGCAGAAACGTGTGTGGAGTCATTGACGGTCGAGCAGCTACTCGATATGTCGGGTAAGAAAGATTGTATCATCGACGAACTGTTACCCATGAAGCTGACATATGGTGCGATTGAAGGCTCTGATCGACTGCGTGATAATGTGACCACGCTTTATCATAACCAGAAGCGCAGCAATATATTGATCACCCATGGTGCAATTGGAGCGAATGCGCTGATTCATGAAACCTTAATTGAACCGGGTGATCGCGTCGTATCTGTACTTCCTACCTATCAGCAGCATTATTCGATCCCAGAAAGCTATGGCGCAGACGTACAGGTACTAAAGCTGAAAGAAGAAAATCAATTTTTACCCGATTTAGAACAGCTACAAAAACTCACGACGCAAAATACTCGTCTAATTACTATCAATAATCCTAATAACCCAACAGGGGCATTGATGGATGAAAGTTTATTAAAGCGAATTGTAGACATTGCTCGAGCTTGTGACGCATATATCTTGTGTGATGAAGTGTATCGAGGCACCGATGCTGAAGGTAATGGTTTTACGGCTTCGATAGCCGATTTATACGAGAAAGGGATAAGCACAGCAAGCATGTCGAAGTCGTTTTCCTTGGCTGGATTAAGACTTGGTTGGATTGCTGCCCCTGAAGAGCTGATTGAAAAAGTCTGCATCCATCGTGATTACAATACGATAAGCGTTGGTATGTTGAATGAGCACTTTGCTTGTATTGCGTTAGAGTGTCGTGACGCCATCTTGCAAAGAAGTCGCGATATTTGTCAAACCAACCGAGCAGTGTTGGATGCTTGGGTCAAGAATGAACCACTTATTAGCTATGTAAAGCCAACATCGGGAACGATAGCGTTACTAAAATATGATTTAGACATGTCATCGCGCGACTTTTGCGTGAAGTTACTTGAATCAAAAGGAGTGATGTTTACGCCCGGAAGTGTATTAGAAATGGAAGGGTATGTACGGATAGGTTATGCCAACAACCCACAAGTGCTAAAAGAAGGGTTGAAGAAGGTTTCTGAGTTTCTTGCTGAAATATCACATTAAGATATTGAAATTCATGCCCTTAGTTTGTTGAGGGCATGATTGCTATTTTTGACGTGATTTTTTGATCTCACGTAAATAATTGAAGACTGTCGCGCGTCCCATACTTAATACATTAGCAATATAATCCGCCGAACTTTTCCCTTTGAAAGCCCCTTCATCAAACAGCGCCTCAACTAACAACCGCTTCTCTTGTTGTGACAATGAATAGATAGTTTGATGTTTACTTGCGAGCCAAGCATGAATAAAGCTATTTACTTTATCTTGCCAGTCATCATGAAATAATTTTTCAGGTTGTGGGATGAGGTTTTTGATCGGCAACAATAGGGCTAATGCTTCTTGCGCGGCTTCGACTGGCGCCGTATTCATATTGATACATAACATGCCGATTGGGGTATTTTTTGAATCCCTCAGTACCACACTCGTTGAGCATATCTTTTTGCCATCCCAATTTAGTTTTTCATAGGGGCCAATCACCGTTTCCGCTTGATCGAAATTAACGTCTTCTAACGAGGACGGGTCACCTATTTTTCGTTTAGAGATATTATTGGCAATATAGACCACGCTCTGACTGTCCAGATCGTGAATAATGACTTCAACATAATCTGAAAACAGTAGGGTAATACCATCGGCAACGGCTGCATATTGCTGCAACAATATGTCTGCATTTTTAACGTTTTTACTTTGTTCCATCGTGATAACACTATTCAATATTTACTGACAGAATACTACCTAGCTAACGTTGTTTTGTATAGCTTCACTACTCTATTTCCAGAGAGGCTTAACTCAGTATTAATTGGGGCCTAATTAGTTTATAAACATAATCAAACTCATCTGATAGTTGATACATTTCATTAATGATACCGCCTGCCATATGAGCATGCCCGCCACCAAAGCCAACCCCTGAATTATTGAGTGCACTTCGAACGATATTTGCTACGTTATTTTTAGAGCATTCAGAGCGTAAAGATAGAAACGTTTTCTCTCGACTTCTGGCACTCAAAACGACTAAGTCGATTTCATCTACACCTAATAAGAAATCACCCAATACTCCGAGCATATTCTTAGGACACCCATCAGGTAATACCGCAAATGCACAGTTTTTTTCTCTTTTCATCGTGGCTAATAAAGCATCGAATAGCTTGAGTTCATGAAATTCAAGTTGATTCCTACATATTCGATTTACTAATTGCATATCAGCTTTAGATTGAAGCTGAAGTAATGCTCGTATATCTGCAGTGCTAACAGCTCTAGTAAAACTTGCTGTATCAAATGTCAATCCTACTAATAAAGCCGTTGCAATTTTCTTAGGGATATCAATAGAAAAGTGATTGAAGTACTCAACCATAATCGTTGCGGTTGAGCCATAGTCTGGCCTGATATCTGAATACCAAACAAACTCCGGAGCTTTTACTTGGTGGTGATCGATTACACCTACTTCTAAACCCGGTAAATCGGCAACGTTTTTTTCTCCAGTACAACCATCGACAACAATGATCTTATCGTTGGGTTTGAGTAACAGTTGGTGAGGTTTAACGGTGGGAATATCTAGCCAACCAATAAGATTACGCAAAGAAACTCTATCAATGTAGCCTTGGTAGGAGATAAAAGGAGAAAAGCCTTTTTTTCTTAAAAGGTAAGCGAGAGCATATGCCGAGGCAATTGCATCATGATCAGGAAAGTCATGAGCCTGAACGATAATACGCTCACACCCGCGTAAACGTTCTAGAAACGTTTCAAAGTTGGATAAAATAATAAATGCCTCTTACGTGTCATTTGGTTTCATTCGCTGGACTTAGCTAACCTTTCAACTCTTCCATTGCCTTGAATTAATATTCACGCCCAACTTAGATATTTTCAAATTTATCAATTCTCGAAAATTCGTCTCTCAGTATATAAATAGCTAATTCAGATAAGAATTAAACACAATGACATGAATTATTACAATGCTGATCCACAGTTAACAATGATTATGTTGACAAGTATCTCATTATGAAAAATACATCTTGTGTGGGTCTAGCTGAATATATATGTTACACAATGCGTGTGACATCAATACCATATGGAATTTCAATCGAATGAATCGAAATCGCATCACTTCTTATTTTCTTTTATCTTTGGCCTCTGCCTTTAGTTATGCTAATCCAGCGACACAGTTTGAGTTCTCTAATACGAATCATGGAACTGTTTGTTCTTCTAATGCTGACGTATGGTTGCTTGGTGGTGAATTAAAAGTCGATGCGCCTATTTCATTAAATGGGAAGGCGATTACGAGAGAAAGTGAAAATATATCCTCTAATACTGTGGCAAGCCTTAATGGTACGCCGGAAATTAATGCTAAATATTTAATGACCAATTCTATCGGGTGCATGAAAACAGATGATCCGATCGCTTTAGTTGGTGCTATTGCTACGCTCTATGAAAAGCAGCACACAATGTTAAGTAGTGCAGATATTCCTGCGTCAATCTTGGAACCAGAGTTACCAGTAGCACCTGCCATAATAAAAGATCAGTTTGAAACTAAAACTCAATTTGAAGCGCGTGTAGAAACGTTGCGTGAAGAACGCCAAAAACAAATAGCGAATATCCAACAGAAATATCGCCAAGATGTAGAGGCAAGAAATAATAAGATACGAGCTTTACAGGCTGATGCGAATTTAAGAAAAGACAATCTAGAGAATCAGAAATTACAGTTGGTCGCACGCGCGTTTCGAGATGTGATGGGCAAACCTATCGTTACAGCGACAAGCTACGATGCAGAAAACAATCAAATGCACCTTTTGTTTAAAGCATCAAACCAAGATTACCAACGAAATATTGTACTCAATGTACCATTAGAGCAAGCAAGAGAAGTCTATGCCAATATAGAACAACTCGACCTTTCTTTGATTTATACTTATAACAATGATCAGTTAGAACTCGTTAATATCACAGGTAAATACAATAAAAATCAATTTTCAGGCGATGTGGCTCAAAGCCAATATCAACCTGAAGCTTTAACCGTAAAGTTGAATGATAAAATAAGCGAAAGCGCACAACCTCAAATAGAAATGCAAAACCCAAACCTTATTGATGCATTTGAAGTTGACTCGCGACTATCGGTTACTGATAAAAGTGCAGCCGATGAACTTGAAGTACTATTAAGTAAAACAGTACCCGCTGAAGTAAATAAATCGTCTTGGTTTTTTAACCTTTCGATTGAAGATTATGCGAACTCAGACCAAATCGCCTATGCTCGCCAAAGTGGCGAAGTGATGTCTAAAGTTGCGACCCAGGTTCTTGGCGTGCCAGAACGCCACGTTTATGAACTTATAGACAGAGACGCGACCAGCGGAGCAATTAAAGATAAATTACGCCTTATGCTAGACAATGTAGCTGAAGGCGATACCGTTTACTTCTACTACAATGGCCATGGCATTCCTGCCATTCCAGACAATGACCCTTATATCCTTCCTCAAGATAAAATTCCTGATTACATTACCGATGATCCATTCTTCAAACTGGATAACGTGTATCGCACACTATCTAACAGTAAAGCCGGAAAGGTTGTGGTGATGGTCGATAGTTGCTTTAGCGGCGCTACCGATGGTGTTTCTGTCATTAAAGGCGTTGCGGCTTCACGCCTTGCACCGAAAAAAGTCAGTATTGATCCAGAACGTATGGTGGTATTAACCGCTGGGCGTGATAAAGAATATTCTAATATGTACCAAGAAAAAGGTCACCGTTTATTCAGCTACTTCCTCATGAAATCCATTATCGAAGGGAACCGAGATATTCATACCCTTTATCAAAATGTTTATGACGAGGTAAAGTCAGCATCATTTGAAATGGGTGATCTTAAACGTCAGCATCCAACGATCAGTGGTAATCAAACGATCTCACTTTAGTATTCATTCGGTTGATTTTATAACCAGATTTTATTTATAACCAAGCTCCGATTAATAGGCTTATTACATGTTTAAAAAATCTATCATCGCAACCACTATGTTGCTGGCATCATCAACTGCGTTTGCGGCTGATATTGACAATACAAATCTAGATATTTCATTTCAAGGCGCACACTTTCAAGGTGCCGGTAATCAAATATCCATGCTACGCGTCCCCGTCACCAATAAAGAAACGGGTAAAACTCAGTTTTTCGATATGAGCGCTCAGTTTGCAGCAGATAAGAACGGTAATTTAATATTCAAGAAAATGAGTTCAGTAAAATCTGTTGCTTTTGCGAGTGCGAATCAGTTAGTTGCAGGGCATTATATCGATACCAGAGGTAGGAGTTGGTATGTGGACGGTCCTTCTGCTGGTGCCGACGGTAGATTAGTGTGGATTATTCAAATGCCATATGTAAGTGGGTCATCTTACAATGCTCAAGTTATGAGTGGATCTTTTTCTGAAAATGAACTGACTAAAGGTTTAAATGGTAGTGATAAGTTAGCAAAAAAAGCTTCAGCACTTAATTATGGTGTTATAGATGGTGATGACATTGCAAGTGCAGCTCAATCTGGAAAAATGATATCTCTAGTTCGTTATTCAAGTAAAGGTGTCCCTGACAGCAATTGGACATTACGCATGGCCCCTGAGCCAGAAAAAGAAGACTAATGAGAAAGTTAGTTTTATTAAGCGTACTTATAAGCTCTTGGGCTATCGCCTCCCCATCTTGGTATGGAGAGGTACCTTCTAACACGACACTAAATTACGGTTTCGGTGAAGGTAGCTCATACCAGCAAGCTAAAGAAATGGCCTATCACGATTTAGCTAAATCGATAGAGAGTCGTGTTGTAGGAAAAGTCTCATCAGGTAAAGAATATAAAGATGGAAAGCTAAGTAAAACCGCAAGCTCACAAAAAACATCGGTATCTGACATTGTGTTTCGCAACAACGTTACCGTGAATAAAAGTGAGCAAGTCGAGGGTGTGTTCTATTTGCAAGTTCAATACGATCCAGAGTCATTCGCGCAAAAGCTCGATAAATGGCTTAAGCAAGCAGAATGCAAACCATCACTTCACCCTTACTGGAAGCAAACCAACTTACTTCAAAACTGGGTATCACAATACAATTGCCTACCGAATGTAGAGATCGAACGGTTTGCGGGCGGCTGGCAACTCACCCATAACGCAGGACACTTAGTATTGCCAGAGGCACAATATAGCCATCTGTTTTTTAATCAATCAGCAGATTCTCTGTCTATCAAATCAACCCAAACTCGTCTTAAGCAAGGAGAGTATTATTTCATTAATCTAGAGACTGATTCATCAGGTTACTTGTCTCTGTTTCAGGTTTATGAAGATGGCAGTACTGGCGTGCTAATAGAAAATAAAAAGGTTGAATCAAATAGTAATATAGAGTTCCCAAATAGAAATGAATACGACGGTATTGAAGCTTTGCTCAGTGAGAACCAAGAAACGTATGACACAAATATAGCGCTTTTATGCCATCAAAAAATTGATACTTCTCGTTTTGAAAAACTAGATGAAACCCGCCTATCTACTGATACTCCCGGCTTTGGTCTCATTCTTAAATACCTACCTAATTGTACTTACACAATGGAACGCTTATCCATTAAGAAGTAACAGGGACGAAATAAACATTAGGGAAAAGTCATGAAAATAGGTCTTTGGCAACTTACGCCAATAGCATTGCTTTTATCATCAGCTCTAAGCTATGCAGAAACGTTAGAACAAGTTTGCGAACTACAAGTAGATTCGAACCAATGCCCAAGCGTCGAATACTTTTTAAATAAACCTTTTGATGCTAAAGATGAGTTCGATAAATACAAGCTTTGCAGCGAAGCAACCTTTGATTTATACAAGGTTCAAAAAAGCTGCGAGTTCGACAAGTATCTTGCTCAAGCACAAATACAATTTGATCAGTATAAAAGTGAAGTTTCCAAAGTTTGGGATTCACCTACATTCAGTAGTAAACACAGCTGGGTCAGTTACACCCCTTCTTTAGAAATGAAACGTGAAGTTAACTTTGAAAAAAATGTTATCAAAGTAACGACCATTAAAGGTGAGACAACATCAATTGAAGAGTTGAAAGAAGCGATCATTCAAACTTCAACATTAACAATTGGTGATGCACAAAAAAATGACGTGTTTACCGCCGAATTATTAAAATCAACTGATGTAAAAGAGTTAAGTGGTGAACCGTTATTACCTTTATCTAATGATAAAAAAGAACAAGAAATAGAAATTAAGCAGGCAGTTGCTCAAGTTACTATTACAGAATCAACCGATGCGAAAGGAAATAAGGTTATCGAAGCTGAGATTCCATTCCTACCGTCTTGGTTAAACCGTAAAGAAAAACGATTCTTCGAGTCTGTAACGACCTATGCCAATAAGTACGACTTAGAACCTGAATTTGTACTTTCAATCATCAAAACTGAAAGTGCATTTGACCCTCGAGCAACATCTCATATTCCTGCCTTTGGTTTAATGCAAATTGTACCTAGCTCTGCGGGGTTAGATGCCACCAGCTTTTTATATGGTGAGCAACAAATGCTTAATCGTGATTACTTATTCGATCCGGCAAAAAATATAGAAGTAGGTACTGCTTATATACACCTACTTAGGTCTCGTTACTTCAGAGGTATAGAGAACTCGGAAAACCTAAAATATTGTGTTACCGCTGCATACAATGGCGGTATGGCGCCTATCTATCGAATATTTGGTAACGGTAGTCGTAAGAAAGCAATAGCGAAGATAAACCAGTTAAGCCCAAAACAAGTTTACGACACTATTCAACGAAAGCATTCTGCTGCAGAAACTCGTAACTACCTCAAAAAAGTTCACAACACTGAGCTTAAATACGAACAGAACATGATCTAGGAAATGACAATGAAAAAGACAATTTTACTATCAGCAATGACCATGATTATCGCATTCAATGTAAGTGCTAATGAGTTTCCAGAGTGGCGAATGAACCCACAAGCTGAATTAGAAGACGGGCTTATCGCTGGCGTATCATGCGTGGAAAGCATGGGCGATATGACATTAGATATGGATGTGGCAGCTATGGAAGCCCGTGCGTCACTTGCGGCATCTCTGGAAGCTATGGTTCAAAAAGACTTAGAAACCAATCGTACCTCTGAGAAGAAAAAAATCGTTACCGCTGATCGTAAAGACAATGTTGTAACAACCACAATAACGGCAAAGTCGACGACCAAACAATTAACCAACCAGTTAATGAAATACACTTGGGTTTCAGAATCGGTATCAGTAGAAAAAGACCTCGATGAATACCTTTGCACTCGAGTTGTCGCGAAACTGCCTGAATTTGTCGTGGAATAAGGAATAAACATGCAGAAAGAATTTATTCAAAAGCCGCAAGAAGGCGCGGCTGACGATCAGGATATTTTAGGGTCTCTGAAACAAAAAGCACCAAATTCCCTTGTATCAATTGTTGTACTTATTATCGCGGTAAGCCAGTTTAACGATGCTATCGATATGGGCAGTAAAGGGTGGGACCTATTTATATCTAACTTCTCTGACCGCCCATCAAATGACCGACTTTCTAAGGTGTACGTAAGAGCATCGAGTGGAGTGCTCGACGAGACATTTGGATCACCAGTATATAAGAAGCAATCTGAAGGTCAAACCGAAATAAAGTACTACAAAGATGGTAAGTTTATTCTTTCTGCAATCACTTCCAATGGAACCGTAGATGCTTTTTTAGTATTTCCTCAACCAGGGTTTGAAGCCAATACCAAAGAGCATGCGGGTGGCGAAAGTTATTTAGATAATAATTTTTCAGGCACAACAAACCCAATGACTGCGATGTCTAATATTGCTCGTTCTGGTAACTATTACCTTGAAGAAGCTGAAGGTGGACGTTACGAGATGCTTTATAGCTCTGTTGGTGGGTACAGTGAATATCTTTCACCTCTTTCAAATATCCAATTACAGAAGCTCGCTAAGTTTAACGACCAGTTAATGATGGAAGAAGACACCACTCAATCTATTACTGCATTACGGGCACAAATAAAGCCTAATTTTTATGGGTATAGTACTGTCGATATTGCAGAGTTAGAGCCTGCTATTTTGACCCGATTAGAATATGAATTACTAACAAAATAAGCTTGTTCATTCTAGGCTTTTGAGTTTGTTCAAGGAAAGGGCATGAAATTTATTACACTCTCGGTAATACCTTTAATTGTATTGTCTGCATCAACCTATGCCAGTGATAGTGCTGTATGCCAGTTCTTACCACCATCACCCATGCCGAGCTGGGTTAACAATGATACCCATGATGATGACTACTATTATGCAGTTGGAGGAGCCAGCGGCAAATCGGGGGAAAAATTTGTACCAATCAATGTATTTATCTCTAACGCTCGAGAAGACGCGATAGCGAACCTTTCAAGCTCAATTCGAAGCTCAATTAAGGTTTCGACTAAGCGTACGATTGAAAGTAAAAAAAGCACTAAATCTAAAGCTGAAATTCGTAAAGAAGTGAAATATAAATCTGAGTTGGTTAGCCAAACGGCACTGTCAGCCGTTATGGATGATGTCCGTTGGTTGGATAACAAAAATTGTCTGCTTTGGTATCGAGTAAAAGTTAGCAAAGCCGGCGCGGAATTTGCTGTTACATCTTATGTTAATGACGTTGAGCAACGCCTAACCAAACGTATTGATGAGCTTACTAAACGAGAAATTGAGCAAATTCTCTCCGACAATGGTTTTGCGCCAACGTCAGTTGATGCTACTCAAGCATTACTGAATAACCGTTTTGCAGTCTACCGCGGGCAACAATATAATATTGCAGAGCTATATCATCAAAGTGGTTTTGATTGGTTAGATGAAGAGCAAAGTGAGACATTTTCTATTAAGTGGGCCAATGTTCTTTTTTATGGCGGTACACCGAGTTTAAATGTACCGATGAGCGTCGTTGTTTCAGGTTCATCCCCCGAAAATATAACGCGTGCACTGAAACAATTAAAATCATTCGGAATAGACCTCAATAACGCTAAGGTTTCGATAGGAAAACAATCAGATAAATTGGTGCCATTTACGAACAAAGGCCAATACAGCGACGACTATTATACCCTGCTACCTGTCATGAATACTCAGACTCAAAATAAAAGTATTTCAACATTTGTGTCATTAAAGAAAAAATTAAAACGCCCATTCGTATATAATTTCAATACAGTGGAAGGTTTTGAATATTTTGGTTTAATGCATACCGTAGCAATGGAGCACAGAATCGACTTAATCAAGCCTTTAAGCGAACTTGGCATTTCTTTAAACCAATCTTCAGCGCATGGTTATACGCCGCTCGCTGTATCACTAGAACTAAGAGACATTGATTTTGCTTCTCAGTTGATTCAACTAGGGGCTAACATTAAGGCGAATGACTATATAGCATACAAAGTGGCCTATTTGAATTGGCATTTAAATAATCATGTGACTCCTGCGAGCACAGCGCAGTTACCCATTCCTCTACCGGAACTAAAACAAATTACTAATGCGCTTAAACCGAATAAAAAAATAAAAGTCAGCATCGAGCAATTCATTCACAATATTGCACCGATTGAAGTCATTCAAACAACCCATTATTTAGATACCAATAAATACGAAAAAATCACTTTTGTTAATGGTGAGGTGGTAAAATGATAGTCAATTTCACAATAAAATTGACCTCAAAAGTCATTCCGATTCTGTTGATTTTGGCGACTCCTACTTCTGTAATTGCCGCCAATTGCCCCTTTGATGAAACCAAACCTCAACCGAACTGGGTGCTTAATATAGGTAACACCGATGATCATGTGGTCGGTATTGGCATCGAACAATATCAGCCTGATTTGCACGCTTCTATCTTTGATTTAAGAAAGTTATCAGAACAGAAAGCCAGAGAGGTGATGGCGACCCAACTAGAATCAGCTGTTTATAATGAATTGCTTGTCAATAAAGAATTAAAAAACAACAAGTTGGTGACCAAGGCGCGTTCTACCGTAGAGCAAGTGACGGAGCTGACGCTACCTGAGGTATTGGCTTCAGGTCGTTGGTTAGATAAACAAACATGCATGTATTGGACTCGAGTGGAAGTCGGTAAAAATACCGTTGAAGAATACGTCGATGAGATTGGCTCAATGGAAGTGAACGTTGTTGCCGAACTTGACAATTCTCTTACCCAGTCCAATTTAGAGGTTCTCAATAGTAAGCAGTTCTACTTAAATTACGCAGGTTTTGCTAAAGCGGTGAATCAGCAAGCCACTCTTGATATTTCAGGTGAGCACAAAAATGTTCTCAGTTGGATGTTGAACGAGGGATTGAATATGCTGGAGCCAGCATTGGGTGAAGTTGGCTTCTATAGCAAGGGGTTATTCTTAACTCACAATCTCAGTCCGCTAGTTCAATATTTGTTAACAGAATCTCCGTCTATAGATAAAGTTGGCTACATACTCGATTCTATCGATCAGTCTGGTTTGGATCTCAATAGATTGGTAACAGGCGTACAAATGAATGCTTATGGAATGAATCAAATCAACTATGCTAACTCAGGCAGTTATTTTGGCTATTTCGGCCAAGGGGGTAGCATGTTTGGATACGGTACCCTCTCGTATGCACTAGGGAATTCAATTGCCTCAACTCAAGATAAAGATAGATTGAATACGGTTAAAAAATACCAATCTAAAACTAATTTTGAAATAGGTCAGTGGACACTTCTTCATGTGGCAACACTGGCGCGCCGCTCTGATTGGGTTGAATTATTGCTTAATCGTGGTATGGATCCTAATACTCCAGATGTTACAGGTATGACACCTGCGCAATATGCCATTGCTATTGAAGATGAAAACGTGATTAAGATTTACCTTGAAAGCGGTAAGCGGTTAGATGGGATATATAGAACTGCAGTACAAACCGCTGTAGTAAAGAGCATTTATGATGCGACAACTCATAGAACAAGCATGTATCTTACGCTTAACTTAGATGAGTCAGACGTGTCTAAGTTGAAAGCTAAAATAATCAAAGTAAACAATGGTTCTATTACATCTGATAAAGCGTTTCTAAAACAAAACCTAGCATCTTTAAAGGTTTACTATTCAATGCTGGATGACAATGAAATAAGTGAAGAACGTAAGGAAAATAACTTACAGAGATTGGAAAGCTTATTGTAGCTGTAGCACTTTGCTCAACTGATGTTAATTCAGTTGGGTATTGGCTGCTTAAAAAGCAAAGGATCAGGGAACTAGCTAGTATGGTTAATATCATGACCTTGTACTCATCCACTGGCGTCCATGCCTGTGGATAGTAGAAGGTGCCGAGTGGGCTATTAAGGAATGACCAAGGTTGGTTTGGCTTCGAGAGAAAGGGCAAAGGTGATTTCCCAGTTCATGCCATCCATGTTTAAACGACCATTTGGCACGCCAAGAAGGCCAGGGCTACCAGTATCAGCTACCTCCCATTGTTGTTTTCTCGGATCGCTGACATTACTGAAGTTATCGCCTTGATCGGCATCATCTAAGGTGTATATGTAACGGCGGCCATCAAACTCAGAGGCACCGTATACCCGTACACTATGCCCTCCCTGCCATTCGCCTTGGAAGTCATACCAACTGTAAATAATGGTGACGGCCCGGCCTAGTTGTAATTGCTCGAACATCCATTCCCATGTCGGTTCGATACCATCACGTACAGAAACCATACCGCCTAATAACATGGTTTCAGTATCGCAATCTGCACCATTATCTCCTAACTCTAGAGAGCCACTGCCTTGATGACGCACTGTTGTGATAGCTTGATCACCAGATTGTGTGAGGTAGCCCAATACTCCGCGGATCAACCCACACAGACTGGTATAACTTCCACTGTCGAGATCATGCACACCATTGCGTCGACCAAACGTATCGACATTGGCAACCAAACTATTTTCAGGTATGGGTTCCCAAAAAAGAACATCACCTGCTGCGCCTATACGACCAATACCGCGAATATGCAATTCAGGTAAGCGCCATACGAGAGGTAAGTTATCGTAGCGATCTTCGAGGTATTGTAAGGCGTTGGCATTTGCCATTGGAACACATTGGTTTCTTGCCGCATCCAGATTTTGGTCACTGGCTTGAATGACTTGAATCGGAAATAGGAGATCGTCAGGCAGTGTTGAGCTAGGTTCAATGGCTTGTGGAGGAAAACCTAAAGCCAATGAGCGGGGCGCTGATGAGCGGCTAGGGGTTGTGCGCATTCTACCGTCGACTTCACCGGCACCTTCTGCATTGATGTGCGCTGGCAATACGGTAAAGCGCGATGAGGGAAAGCGTTGCGCCAACAGTGCGATATCAATAATAGTCGGTAGCGGTTGGGTTGAAAATAAGACTGTTGCATTCACTCGCTTTTTTATCCCACTACCTGTTTGCCCTGGTCTTAAATCAAAGTAAGACGCGACCACTGCAGATGAGGAATTTGATGGTGAGCCAGTGTACCGATTATGCTGCATATGCCGTTTGTGTTGTTCTGGTGCGGGCGGAATAAAAAGATTATTGATGACCCAGCTGCCGCCTTGTCGCTGTCCATTAAGAAAAACATTGATGTAGCCAGTGCCTAAGGGGGCACCATATCGGTCGTAAAGTTGATCGGGTCTGATTTTAAATTGTCCCCAATCGCTATTTCGAATCGTACCGACTTCGAGGTGAAAGGTGACCTGTTCAAATGTGATTGCGGGTGATGACGGTGTCAATAAGGTTAAAGGAAGTCGCTCGCGAGGGGGAGCGTGTTGGTATGAAGCATATGCGAATGATGTAAAAAAGAGTGAAATCAAGAAAGCCATGATTGCACCTTGAATGCATTTCATGATCGTCGCCTTTTATCAGACAATGTTACGCGCAGTGCTTTGTCGCTATAGTCTGCGTCTATTTAACATCTGGATTAGTATCGTATTCCAAATCAGGTTGAAATTCTTTCGATGAATTGAAATATCAGCATGTGCAATACAGTCAGGGCTCCTGATTTATTGCTTACTGAAAGTATAGTTAGCGGTACAAATTTCAAATTACACGAATTAAGAAAGAGAGGTATTTGTCTAGAACCCAACGAATTCCTCTAAGACAGCCTCGATAGAGAAAGCAAGATGAAGGTGTGTGGCTAATTTTTACGCAACCAGATGAAAGGTCGGTGTATTTCAGATTGATTCTCTGTGTCGTGAAGTATCCCTTATCGAAAATACTCTATGAATCGAATTACCTGCTCTATGATTGGCGATCCGCAGGGTGATTCCCCCACATTGATACCGAATATCATCTGTTCTGAGTGGCTACTTTGCACAACTAACAGAGGAGCGTTTTACCAGAGTTGGTATAAATAACTTATATTCTCTTAGTGACGATTTTGTCATTATTCATCGTGATGCTGTCCCTTATTGTGGGGGGAATTGCTAGCGAGATCATGAAAAGAGAAGAACTATACGATCATTTGAAAGCCATCCTTTTCATATGCATGATTAACTCTATAATAGAAAGTACTATCCCCTAATATTCGCTATGAACTTAAAAATATCAGCAGTTGAATCGTTGTTCAATTCGCCACTTCATCGGTGAGAGTGTTTCAGAAGAGCATCTAGATATAATTTTAAAGGCAGCTCAGCAAGCACCAAATTTAGGTAATGGTCAGCTTCAAATAAAAGGCGCTGATATTTTCGTAACGGCAATTATAGATTTTAATCGCCCTCTATTGCTATGGATAATTGCGGTAAATAAATAGTTATAGGTAAGTCTTCGGAGGGGATTCTTGCAGGCTATATTGTAATTATAAGTAAAAATAAAAATTACTTTAAAATCAATTTTTTATGTCGAATTGGTGATTGATGTACTCGTAATAATCTAGAAGCTATGATCGAGCTACTTGGCTCGTCAAAACATTCTCGATACTGGGTAGCACTATTGGTATCAGCAATAAAGAAATCCCAATGGTAATGGTAAGAAAGTACCGTGAAAGGCAGGGCTTTTACTTTCGTGGCGAGGTGATTCTTTAAGCTCAATGTTAGATGTGTTAATCCCTTTTTTAGGGCAAGGATGCCTTTATTAATAATTCACTGTCATTTGTTTTATAGCCCTCCTTACGAGTTTTTTATTCCCCAAAAGTATATTGTTACCAAATATTTACTAGTATGCATGCGAATTAATATATAGAATATCAAAATAAAGGGTGCCAACCTCTAAATTAATAAGAAAGGATCGTGTTTTGATAAAGATGAGTCTTCGTAAGAAGATAATAAGTTTAGCCATAATACCGCTAGCAGCTGCTAGCTTAGCGAGTGTGCTTTTAAGTAAATACGCCATCGAGAGTATGGCTAAAGAGATTATAGAATCTGTTGATAGTGAGGAAATGAATGACCAAAAAGTAAAACTAAAAGAAGGCTGGGAAATTTTTTCAAGTTCTTTTAGAGATGAGTCTTCTGTGGAATATATAGCAGAAACTGTTGGTCGTACTAAGTTTGGTGATAATGGATATTTCATCTTCTTTCAGCCAAATAACAATATCATTTCTCATGGCGGCAATAGTAACCTATCAGGTACGCCAATTGACTTTGGCCAGCCGAATCTAAGAAAACTTGCTCAGTGTAAGGATTCGAATGGGTGCTTTGATGTAGTTAAAATAAAAGACTCTCGAGACGGGATGCTTCGAGATAAAATGTATTACACAGTGTATTTGACTGATTACGATGCTTTGATTACAACTGGTGTCGTATTATCTGACGTTAAAAGAAAGCTCTCGTTGATTGAGGGGCTAATTGAAGACATTAAAAGCAAAGAAATAAGCTTGATAATAAAAATGCTTGCTTGCTTTTTTGTACTATCTGCAATGCTGGCATTCTTCGTAGCGAAAGGAATTGGCAATCGCTTAAATGGCCTTGTTAAAGAAGTAAATAATATTGCTGAAGGTGATGGTGATTTGCGTCATCAAATTAAGATTGTTAGTGATGACGAAATAGGCGCTTTAGGTAAATCTATAAACCAGTTTATCTCTTCATTGAGAACTATGATCGTAGATACTAATACTGCAGCTAAAGAAATCGAAAGTGCTACCTCTGCTTTAGAACGTCAAACTAACGAAATTGCGGTTAGCATGGCAGTACAAATGCAAGAAACCGAAATGGTTGCAACTGCCGTTAATGAAATGAGCTCTACTTCTCATAATGTTGCCGATACTGCCACCAAGACATCAGAAACGAACGAGAGAACGAATAATCAAGCTAAAGACGCGATTTTGATCGTAGAGAATGCTAATGAAAATATTAATAAAATGGTGGCTGATTTTGAGGTTACTGATAGCAATATCCAAAAGCTCTGTAAAGAAGCTGAAAATATAGGTCAAGTGACTACCGTTATTGGTGAAATTGCAGATCAAACTAATCTTCTTGCCCTTAATGCCGCCATTGAAGCTGCTAGAGCTGGCGATCAGGGTAGAGGGTTTGCAGTAGTTGCTGATGAGGTTAGAGCTTTAGCTGCTAGAACCGCCAGTAGTACGCAAGAAATCAATATTATGCTAGTTAGATTAAATGACATTGTTGCGGAATCAGTACACGCAATAGCCGTTAGTAAATCTCAAAGTGAGACGACCGAAAAAGAAACGATAGAGATTGGTAATCAGATCCAAAAGGTTGTTGATTCGATAGCTGAGCTTAATGATATGAATATTTCCGTTGCTGGTGCTGCTGAAGAACAGAGTGCTGTTTCTGAGGAAATAAACATGAATTTAAATAAACTGCAAGATATTGCTATGAGCTTATCAAGTGGTTGTGATAATGCGTCGGCCACCGTCCATCAGCTTCATAAATCAAGCCAAAACATAGTGGCTCTTATGGGGCGATTTAAAGTATAAAACAGTAACTCCGCAGCTTCTATCGTTTAACTGCGGAGTTACTTGTCTATCTAGTCAACTGCTTTATCACTTTAAGTATGATTGCGGAATATGGCTTCTAGCTTTTGAACGTAGTTGTTGTGGGTTTTAGCATAATACTGAAACGGTATGTGTTATCCGTTAGTTGGAATTCCTTGTGTACGCTTGGACTCCAAGAATCATCACCCCCAACTCCCATATGCTGGTGATCGATACGTAGATAAATCTTATCTTCTAGCGTCAATTCGTTGGTGTGCTTCGCTTCTGTCAGTTGTTGCTGGCTAAAGCGGCTCACACTGAACAAGAAGTCACCGGTAAATTCCACATTACCTACATTGAGCCATTGAGTTCCACTGCGTAGACCGCTGTCTGTCGGGAATATGTAGGGAGTATGCATCGCTTCGACACTTTGAGTATGTTGCCCAAATCTAGCTGCTGCTAAACGATCCGGATAGTTCTCAAAGGGCCCCAAACCTTGCCAAGTTACTGTCGTATTATCGCTTGGTAGCGGTAATGCCAGCTCTAGACCTATACGTGGCATTGGCGGTAAGTGATCCGCTAATTTTACATCCACGTCGATATGCATTTCACCTTGGTTATCCAATGTGTAGGTCCAAACAGTAATCGCTTGAACGCCTCCGTTGTGGTGGTAAGCAAAAGTTGAGGCTACCTTTACGGCTTGGCTCAATGATTCACTTGCACAGCTAACACATTCACGTTCCCAGCGACCAATACCAGCCGTATCCCAACGACATACCCACGCGTTGGGGTCGATATTATCGATTTCACTTACGCCAATATCGTTGTCGAGCGGTGCGCGGAAGAAGTTATCTTCTGGTGAGTGAAGTAGTTGAGGTTGGTCGTTAACCGTCCAACTTGTTAGTAAGCCACTTTCTCTGCTCCATTGCCATTGGTGTTTATTATCGACGCTAGATACCTGAATGTCGCAGCCTTGCCCACTTAATTGAGGTGCGGGTAGAGTACTGATTTGTGGCAAGGTCAGGCTGCTCGTATTACTTAGTGTAAATTGTTCAGTGGCTGATACATGCCCAGCTTGTGCCCAAGGTGTTGCGCTGATCAAGCAAATATCTGTGTTGAGGTGGTATTGAACGTCTGCTTTTGGTTGGAAATCCAGAGTAATATCGAGTGTTTGTTGGCTACCAGCATCAATTGCTAAAGTACACTGGCCGGATAAAATTTTAATACCGTTTTCTAGCAAGCTCCAATTGAGTTGCTCGTTGTCTGTGCTGCGGAATAAGTATTCACTGGTTACAGTTAAGCTGCATTGCTGTTTGTCTTGTTGCGTTAGCGCAACCGTGATCATGCGCTGGCAGAATTTAACTTCTTCTAGCGTTGGGTGCGGCGTTCGATCTGGGAAGGTCAACCCGTTGATACAGAACTGACGATCGTTGATGGTGTCACCGAAGTCACCGCCGTATGCCCAGAAGTGTTTGCCGTCGTTATCCCATTGGCTTAACCCTTGATCTACCCAGTCCCAAATAAAACCACCTTGTAGGCGAGGGAATTCGCGGAACGCATCCCAGTATTCGTTAAAGCTACCTAGGCTGTTACCCATCGCGTGGGCGTATTCACACAGAATCAGAGGGCGTTGTTCATTCGGTAAAGAGATCCATTTCTTGATTGGCCACTTAGGCACGGCTTCATCTTCAATGGTTGTATTCACGCGTGCGTACATTGGGCAAATAATATCTGTTGCGGTTGTATTTGCGCCGCCACCTTCGTACTGAACAGGGCGTGATGGGTCGAATTGCTTTGACCAAGCGTACATTGCGTTGTGGCTGCTACCGTGACCAGATTCATTACCCAAAGACCAAATAATGATCGATGAGTGGTTTTTGTCGCGCATCACCATTTGTGTATAACGACTCATGTATGCGTGTGCCCACTGCGGGTCGGCAGACAGGCGATTCATCGGGATCATGCCATGGGTTTCGATATTCGCTTCGTCACAAACATACAAACCGTATTGGTCACACAGCTCGTACCAACGAGGATGGTTAGGGTAGTGCGCGGTACGTACTGCGTTGAAGTTGTACTGCTTCATCAAGCAAATATCGCGGATCATATCTTCTTCGGTCATTACATGACCCAGCTCTGGGTGATGCTCGTGGCGGTTTACACCGCGAATAAGCAGCGGCTTACCGTTGAGTTGTAGCTGACCATCTTTGACTTCCACTTTACGAAAACCAACTTGATACGCTTCACTCTCTAAATGGTTACCCTCTGCATCGAGCAGCGATACCACTACACGATAAAGGTTGGGTGTTTCTGCCGTCCATTGCTGTGGTTCATGAACATGAATAGTTTGGAATACGACATCATGGTAACTGCCGCGTTCATCGATACGACGGTTGTGTGGGCGAGCAATAGAAGGCTCTGTGACGGCTTGAGCCCCCTTAAACAACTGCACATGAACTTGGCTAGTTTCTGGCGCAGAAATGTGGGTAACGATCGATAGGCTACCGTCACGGTAACAGGCGTCAAGATCGGGCGTTATAAATACATCTTCAATGCACTGTTTTGGCTTTGACAGCAAAGTTACATCGCGAAAAATACCGCTTAGCCACCACATGTCTTGGTCTTCTAGATAGCTACCGTCGCTCCAACGGATCACCATCACGGCCAATGTGTTTTCACCAGTAGTTAAGTCTTTGGATAGGTCAAACTCTGCTGGCAAGCGGCTGTCTTGGCTATAACCTATCCAGTTACCGTTACACCATAGATGGAAAGCCGAATTCACACCGTCAAAAATAATGCGTTGAGTATTTTCTAGATCGACTTCTGTCAGAGTTAGACAAGTACGGTAACAACCCGTTGGGTTATCTGCAGGTACATAAGGAGGGTTAACTTCAAACGGATATTTAACATTGGCATAAATCGGCTTATCGTAGCCTTGAAGTTGCCAGTTGGAAGGAACCGTAATATTCCCCCACGTAGAATCATTGAATTGCACGTCAATGAACTCGTCTTCCACTTGTTCTGGCGCGTCAAAAAGTTTGAATTTCCATTGACCGTTCAGTGACTGACGCTGAGCGTGAATACCATCACGGGCATGGTTAATATCACGGTAGCTTGCAAGCGGGCTGTGCGCTTTAAGGCAGTGAATATTCACGGATTGAGGGTTTCCCCAGTCACGTCGTTGGATAATGTCTGAAACTGCCATTATGGTTTTCCTACTTTTTATTTATGTTTTTTATCATTGAGCCCTAACTCTGTACTGAGTGTAAATAACCTCTGGAAACGTTTCCATGGTGAGGTCTGCGTTTTTATCCGAACAAGAGTTTCATTGCTATTTTATGTGAAATAGATCTCTTTAAACTCGAGTTTTGTGTGGGAAATAACAAATTTGGATAAGGATGTTGTTGGCAGCGTTTGTTACACAATAAATGACATGCGCACGGATGTTCGTTTTGAATGTTATACCAACCTGCATAACATGTCGTGACTATTGCTGCAGACAGGTGAATAACATGCTTATCATGTAGATGAGATTTGAAATCTATGTCAGTGTCTGCATTCATGCAGTAAAGATAACGAGGAGATAACTATTAAATAGGTTTATTTTTTATAATCGTTATTATGAATATTCAATTAATAATTATGCCAATTATCTAATGGTATTAGAAGGAAATAGAAAAGTTACCAATAATTTGATTATTGCTATCAGTGATACTTCCTTCACATGTTTCTTCACAATATGAAAGATTAAGATTAATATCATCTACATTGCCTTTCATTAAAATGTGGCGCAGTAAAATATCACCATTTAATTGGTGAATTAATACTTTCCAAGAGATTCCACCGTTTAAAATATTAAAGTTTACTATCATTTATTCACCTTTATTTTTGTTGTGCTATTTTCTTCACGAGATTGTTGGTACCAAAATCTTTTGCGACCGATTGAACGAGACATAAGCATCCTTAGCTTTATTATCTGCATGGCAAATCACAATAAGTACAAATCTAAATGTGATCTTAAGCCATTGATATTTAATGTTAATGTTAATGGTATTAATTATAATATAACGAAATGAATAAGAAACGTAACGACATATACCAAAAGCAGATGTTTGAAATGTTAATCTTTTCTAAACTACGATATAAGTTATTGATTAATAATATTTAAAATTGACGTAAATGATGATTAAACCATTTACGTCGACTTTCGAAATTAAAGCGCTACTACGTTAGCTGCTTGAGGGCCTTTTTGGCCCTGTTCTACTTCGAAAGATACTTTTTGGCCTTCAGCTAGTGTTTTAAAACCTTCTGAAGCGATTGCACGGAAGTGAACAAATACGTCAGCGCCGCCGTTGTCTTGAGCAATGAAACCAAAACCTTTATCTTCGTTAAACCATTTTACTAGACCAGTTGTTGTATTAGACATGTAGTGTCCCTTAATATTTAAATTCATAAATTATCACGATAGTGTGATGTGCTGAGAGCTTGAATTATTGAATGTTACGATGAAGCTAAGGGAAACGCTGAGGATAACAACACTAACGAAGAAATACTGAGGTTTTACTTTTACTTGAGGTCTCATTAATAACTCTGAACAACAGAGCGAGATGGATAATATCTTAATGTCGAATATTGTAAAGGTTTATTTTAGAATATTAAAATTGAAACTAATATTCTTACATTAACCAAGCTTACCTCAAGGTGCCCACTTCAACAAAGTCGTAGAGAACACTTTGCCTCTGAAATCATTTTTTAGTTTTTTTGTTGGTATGGTTCATCTCACATCCAATGAGTTGCGTTGTTATCAACGTATCCGAACAGAAGCTCGATGAAACATTGGATTTCTATTTCTTACACAAAGATTCTTGTGTGATGTTACCGAGTTTATTAACCGCCGATTAACACTGTTGGCATACCCATAATTATAGTGCCGCCATGCGCAGTTAAATCGCCCATACGAGCGGCTGGTTTGTTGTTAACAAGAACCGTAGCGCTTCCTTTTACGACGCTATCAGGTGGACCAACGCAGATGCATATTTGCCCCACGGTAGCTGCCGGTAAATTACCAATCAGCACTGTTGTTGGTAGAGGTAAAAGAGGGCCGCCAACGTGTGGAATCGGCACGATGGCAGGAGTTTGCATTGGACACATATGCATATCGGTTGCTCTTGCTGCTGGTAACATTTAAGCCTCCAAAACCTTACCATTACCACCTTTGGCAATGTCTATACCAATATCGATAAATACTTTATAACGCTCTTTTGCTTCTTCGCCATCAGGGAGAACCGCCGTCAGGTTAATGCAGCCCGCGACAGCTTGTGCGTATAAATACTCAGGAGGCGGAACAATAGGATCGCTAGGGCTAGTCATACTTCCACCACTCCAAAATGCGGCTTGCGCAGCCCAGCCAGCACCCGAATCTAACCCTGATATTTCAGCCATCTTCTCTGCAAATCGACGATTGGTTTCATCGGGAGTATGTACCCATGATTTGGCTGATTGGATGGCATTTTCTTCCGCCTCATTCCAATCGTGACGACTTGAAGCGCAACAGCTTGCCCACCAAATAGATTCACGGACAGGCAGCGCATGAGCAAGGTAGGTTACCGCTTCAGAAAATAATTCATCGTCAAGAGCCGCATATATGAGGTCGTAAGGTAAATGATGTTCTTCAGCGAGTGGTAATAGGGGCGCACTTGCCTCAAAAAGCACTAAAATTTGCTTTGCATCAGTATAAGGTATTTTTAATAGTTTCATCAGTTAACTTTGGCTATTGCCCCTTGTATTTGTACCATTGCACCAGCTTTTACTTGTGTCATGGCACTGCCATTCAAAGTAACGAGAGTGCCCTTAACATCTGTTTTGCCTTTACCCTCAATGCTCACCATTGCTGCTTTTATTTCAGTTTTGCCTTTACCATTGATTGAAATTTGAGGGGCATCTAATTTGATCCCGCTAGCGGATATTTCAATTTTACTCGCACCAACTTTTAGCTCGATTTTACTTTTTCCGGTAATGGAAATTTTACTGCCATCGACAATGACGGATGATTTTGCTTTCAGCTCAGAATTAGCACCAGATTCAAGTTGAAGATCTTTGTCACTTTTAGCGGACAAATTCTCTTTGCTGTTCATAAGCAACTGCTTTTCTGTCGTGATGCTAATGTTTTCTTTTGCGATGAGTTCGGCAGATTTTTCGATAGTTGATGTAACTTTGCCTTTCACGGTTGTCGTTAAGTCATTGTTTGTATCAATCAATAGATCTTTTTCCGCATGAAGGTAAATATGTTCTTTGTCTTTTTGATCTTCAAACCGTAGCTCGTTACCTTGCTTGCTGTTGCCTTTTGGCGTTGTTCGAGTTTTGATACCACTTTGAGATGCCGATGAATAGGCGGGAGTATTGGTCTTATTATAAATTGAACCCATAATTACCGGACGGTTTGGATTTCCATCTATATATTGGATGAGAACTTCGTCGCCAACACGAGGTAGAAAATGGATTCCAAACCCTTTACTTGCAACGCCTTGAGAAACCGGTATCCAGCATGAGGTGTTCTCATCATTTTTGCCGACTAAATCCCAATGGAATTGCACCTTAATACGGCCAAGTTTATCTCTATAAATTTCTTCGTTTTTTGGTCCTGTAACGGTTGCGGTATGTATTTGTTGTGCAATTGGGTAATGGATATACGCTGGTCTGTAGGGTGTTTTGACATCACAGCATTGAAAATGATTTTCGTAACAAACATTTCGCCCAGATTCGTCAGTGGTAATATAGTGGGTAATCTGAGTGATCAGGTATTCTTGGTTTAGGCTAGGCACTGGGTGCTTATCTAGTTTGAATTTTGCACCACAAGATAAATCACTAATGGTCGATGTGGCGGAAGCAACAACCTTATGCCCGTCTATCGCTTCCATTTGGCGTTTTACAGCATTGCGAATGTCACTTTTGTCTTCAAAGCCTTGTCCATAATGATAGCTAGAAAGAGCAGCAGGAGATTCGTTGCGTGCACTTTTGCGTATTCCAGTATCAAATACTTCAGCTAATTCTTGATTGTGATCGGCTAAAGTCAGTTTTGCGGTGCCGACCTTGGTTTTTACTTTCCAGTTAGAAAGTTGATAGTTTGATGATTGACTGCCATCTCGAAAATATAACTTTTCGTTGTCTATAGATTTAAACGTTTGATTTGAATCACCTATGACAATCGTCGGCTTATTACCTGAACTATCGAGGTGATAATGCCACCCTTCTTCCGCAAGTAATCGTTGGACAAAACACAAATCACTTTCATCCAACTGAATACAATAATCATGTTTTTTACCTGCACCAGAAACTGAAAACTTAAAGAAACTACTAAAGCTTGAATCACCAAATAGTGAGTTTAAGATTTGTTTGGTTGTCATATTTTGGAACACTTGCCGATTCATACGAAAGTGCAATAGGCTGAGAGGATCTTGGGCTTCTATTTCATAAAAATATAACGATTTCTCAATATTGTAGCCAGAGAGTTCGATGCTGGTGGCTAAACCTACGAATACACGGGTGCTACTCTCTTGCTTATAAGAAATAGTGATGTTTTTTCCCAATATACTTGAGTCGATTTCATCATTCGCCGCTACAGATAATGTCATTTGAGAGCCTTGCGAAAGGCTATTTTTAGATTCAAATTTTGAAACGACATAAATTTGACTATTTGACAGTTTAACCTGAAGCGGACGAGCGTTATAAGACAATTCATCGTTGACCATAATTGTCATTAATCCTTATAAATCCCAAGTGAAATTAAACACTATTTAATTGCTATGATTTGGCTGTGTATCCAGAGGTTTTGTTGCTAGTAAATCATCAAGTAATTTCAACCACAATGCAATATAACCTCTATTTAATTTGAATGATATTTATATTAACATTCTCTAATTAACACGTGTGGTATGAAGAGGTTTTAATTAACCACAAAAGCTGAGTAATCGCTCTAAAATAACATTCATGATACAACGCAACTTATTTTTATGAGACTATGTTTATAAAAATTATACAATAACATTTACTTACAAACTGGTTGGATGAGAACTTCTTTAAAAGTCTGTTTTTATTTATTTTAATGTAAAACAATGGCTTACTGTATTTATTGTAAGGTTGCATTGTGATTTCTCTTCAATCTTCTAAGTTTCTAGTTAGAAAGTGTATAAATAATCGGGCATTATGTATGCTGTTTGGTTATAATCCACATCAATGATTTTTAGTTGATGTTTATTTATAGAATAAAAATATTTTCATGTGATTTATAAAATCTAATGTCGTTAGATTTATTATGCAATCAATTTTATCGCGATTGAATGGGCACTTCAATATTTAAGTGTCAACTTTCTGGTGCGTTTTTATATGAAAGTGAACTTATAAAACTAAAAAATTAAATCAAATTTGGATTGAAATGCTGCTTTCTTTAAAAAATGTTTCACTGCTAATCGAGCCTATATCTGAAAACTTGCCGTGTGGGGAATATTTAAAAAATAATAAAAATTCCTTCCGTCCATTACGTAACGAATTTAATGTTGCGCAAACGTCGCTACGTAAATTAAGCCAAAACCCGAGTCTCGAAGATCTTGATGGACTGACAGAAGAAAATCATCAAAATTGGCTTATGTTGTCAGAGTCTTTGTTTGGATGTTTTTCGAGTGTTAGCCGAGATATTGAACTCATAGGTTGGTTTTTCACATCACAAATATTACTCGACTCATCATTAAATGGTGCTGCAAATACGCTGAATTGGCTTGCTGATTTGGTTGAGCATCAATGGACATCGCTAAATCCGGTTGTTGCGACAGAAAAATTAAAAAGTGATACCGAAGCAGGGCAAGTTGCAGAGCAAACACAAGCGAAAGTTAAAGCATTTTTTCAAATGGTTGGTGACAGCGAACAAAGTAGTCTGGTTTATGCCCCATTACTTTTACAGCCTTTGGTTGGTGGCGTTACATTTTTTGAATATCAGAGTTCAGAGCAAAAAGGTCTAATTAGCCAATTAAAACAGCAAGTATCATCTAATGTTGCGCATGAGCGTGCTGCTGTACTTCAAAAGCTTGAAAATATTCATCGATGCTTAACTGAATTAGAACGTTTAAGAAAAACGACCTTATCCCATTCTCAATCCTCTGGCGTAAGTGCTCCCAATTTTGGTTTTCTGAAAAGTTTATTCACTAAATATGATTACGCTTTGCAGCAGTTGACCAATATGAAATATGAGCCGAAAAAGAGCGCGATAGCTCAAGAGAACCAAGATACCAATGTAAATAATGAGGTTACTCAGTTAGAGGCGCAACCTTCGGTGCATGCGAGTGATCAGGAGGGGCTAATGAATTCTGAGCAAAACGCATTAATTTTAAGTTCAAGTAATCTTGCTGAAACAGCTTCAAACAACCGCATGAATCGTGATTTAGCGTTTCATTTACTGCGCGAAGTCTCAGACTATTTTCGTCAAAGCGAACCTCATAGCCCTGTCTCCTTTTTACTCGAAAAGGCGATCCGTTGGGGATACTTACCGCTACCTGAATTGCTGCAAGAAATGATGGAAGAGCAAGATGGGACCAGTTTGAATAAAATTTTTAATGCCGCAGGGTTGAACCATCTTGATCAGGTTTTGCTGCCGGATGTAGAGGTACCCAATGTCGACATTAAAAAACCTTCAGCTTTTACAGCCTCTTCACCAAACGTGACTCCTGTAAAAATGGAACCTGTAAAAACTGAAAACTTCGTATCAGAGGCTTCCACTGCTGATACTCAATTACCAAGAAAGAATGAAGTCCGAGCACAATCTAATACAACAGCACTAGATTGGTAAAGGGCTCTCACTAATAAGGAAGAATGATCATGGCAAGTATATACATGCGCGTTGAAGGCCTAGATGTAAAAGGTGGCGCGACAATTACTGATGTTAAAGCTTTAGAAGGGAAAGATGAGGGTTGGTTTGCAATCTCTTCATATTCTTGGGGAGCGGTACGTAATGTAGCTATGGATATCGGTAATAGTAACAACGCCGATTCAGGCATGGTTGCGATGAGTGAAGTTAACGTTTCTAAGCAAGTTGACGGTGCATCAGAAGATCTACTTTCTTACCTATTTAACCCTGGTAAAGAAGGGAAAACAGTCGAAATTGCATTTACCAAGCCTCAGCATGATGGTCAAGGTGCAGAAGTATATTTCCAAATTAAACTAACGAAAGCGCGCTTAGTCTCTTACAACGTAAGTGGCTCTGATGGTTCTCAACCGTACGAAAGTTTAGCTCTTTCTTACATCGAAATTTCTCAAAAACATAATTATGAGAAAGACGGCGGTGACATGGTTTCTGGTGGGATTGTGACTTACAACCTACCTATTGGCAAAATGACGTCTGGCGCGAAGTAATAATTATTACTAGGTGTCTTACCTTAGGTAGGGCACTTAATTACGATCATAAAATGATCTATTAGGACCTATCTATGGCATTAAATTCACAGCACAAACGTGTGAGCAAAAACCGTGTCAGCATCACTTATGATGTTGAAACAAATGGCGCAGTAGAAACCAAAGAGTTGCCTTTTGTCGTCGGTGTTATTGGTGACTTTTCAGGGCATAAGCCTGAAGCGGACAAAGTGGAATTGGAAGAACGTGAATTTACTGGCGTTGATAAAGATAACTTCGATACGGTAATGGAACAGATTCATCCAACGCTTTCTTATAAAGTCGATAACAAGCTAGCGAATGATGACAGTCAATTTGAAGTCAGCATGAGCTTCCGCTCAATGAAAGACTTCCATCCTGAGAAATTGGTTGAGCAAATTGATCCACTAAAACAGTTGGTTGAAACACGTAATCAGTTAAAAGTGCTTTTAAGCAAAGCTGACCGTTCTCGTGATTTAGAAAAACTATTGAAAGAAGTACTGCAAAGTACGGACGCAATTCAAGGTTTAGCTGAAGAGTTAGGGCTCAACAACGAGGGAGCAGAATAATGTCTACTGAACAACAAACTCTCGAACAAGCGAATGTTGAGACTGAAACGGCGAGCTTTTTGGATCGAGCGATAACAGCAACAGCGCAAACACCTGTCGATACAACTAAAGAGTTGCTGGGTATTTTAACCTCTCAAGCACTTGAAGGTACGGTAACGTGGGATAACAATTTAACGTTAACGATTGAAAAAGCCATTAGCGCTATTGATAGTAAGATCTCGCAACAGCTGTCGATCGTAATGAAAAATAGCGACTTCCAAAAATTGGAAGGAACATGGCTTGGTCTACAAAAATTAGTAAAAAATAGCGAACTTGGTCCTGATTTAAAGATCAAATTGGCTGATTACACAAAAGATGAACTGCTTGAGCAATTCGAAGATGCACCAGCAATCGATCGTAGCCGTTTCTTTACCATGGTTTACCAAGAAGAATTTGGTACTGCTGGTGGTCAACCGTACGGCGCTTTAATTGGTGACTACGAATTTGGTTACGGTGATGAAGACGTTGCATTGATGCGTTATATGGGCGAAGTGGCTTCGGCTTCACATTCACCATTTATTGCGGCTGCAAACGCAAGCATGTTTGATTTCAGCTCATTTGCAAGATTTGCAGATGGCAAGCCTGTCGCAGCTGGTTTTGATTCTCCAGCTTATGCGAGTTGGAACGCTTTCCGTGAAAGTGACGATTCTCGCTATGTGGCATTAACACTGCCAAAGACAATGGCTCGCCAACCCTATGGTGCGGCCACAGTACCCGTTAAGTCATTCGAATTCGAAGAGCTAAATACGCGCGATAATGGTCAACAAATTGTAGAGGATGATTCAGATTTTGTATGGAGCAATGCTGCTTATGAATTCGGTCTTCTAATGACTCAAGCGTACACACAGTACGGTTGGTGTACTGCAATTCGTGGAACAGAGAATGGCGGTAAAGTTCAGAACTTACCTAATTTTACTCATTACTCAAATGCGGGTGATTTAATTCAGCAGTGTCCTACTGAAGTGAACTTAACGGATGAACGTGAAAAAGAGCTAAGTGACCTTGGTTTCCTTCCTCTAGTTCATTATAAAAATACCAATTTCGCGGTATTTATGGGCGCACAGACGACACATAAACCGAAGACATATGTTGATCCTGATGCGACTGCTAATGCGGCAATTTCAGCACGTCTTCCTTACACGATGGCGAGTAGCCGTATTGCTCAATACCTAAAAGTAATGGGCCGTGATCGTATTGGTTCAAACCTAGATCCAAGCGATGTAGAGAAAGATCTCAACACATGGATTCATCAATACGTGAACCCAAATGCAATCGGTAATGATGCGAAAGCACATCACCCGCTTGTAGAAGCAAAAGTGACAGTTGAAGAGCAAGCAGGGCGACCTGGTGCATATTCAGCGGTTGCATACCTTCGTCCTTGGTTACAAATGGAAGAGTTATCGACCTCGCTACGCATGGTTGCAAACATTCCGGGTTAACCCGATTCGGAGATGAAAATCTCCGGATAGCTTTGAATTGGACAGTCGATGAAAACTCATAATAAAACAACAGTGTCCCCCCTTCTATCTGCTGATTTACCGTGGCAGAAGCTATTAAAGCTTGCTCAAGGCGAGGCGACTGTTCAATTCAAAGCTTTATTAATTCAAGTAATAGCAAGCTTAGATGACTTAATTAGCCAACAACTCAATGAGGTGATGATTCATCCACATTTTAAGCAACTGGAATCAAGTTGGTTAGGGTTGCAGACGTTGACACATCTGCCTGTATCGAATCGCCGCATAAAGATCCGCCTTCTCGATTTTAGTTGGAAAATGGTCTCTAACGATCTCAATTACTCCTTCGATATAAAACAGACGGCGCTGTTTAAGAAGTTGTATTCCAATGAGTTTGATACCGCAGGCGGTACGCCATATGGAATGGTGGTAGTCGATCACCGCGTTACATCTGATTATGGCGACGACGGTGAGTATGATGATCTTTACACATTACAGCTGTTAGCTGAGTTGTCCGAACGCTCGTTATGCCCAGTGGTATTAGGTGTTGATGAAGATTTTTTTGGTGATGATATCAATCGCCAATTACACGATAGCTCACGTGCTAAGCGTATTTTAGACAGCCGTGATTTTATTTCATGGCAACTATTACGTGATAACCCAGCATCACGTTTTTTGCATCTTGCTCTGCCTGAATATTTGCAACGCGAACCTTATCATCATTGTGTGGCTGGTTTTATTTATAACCAGCCAAACACTAGGCAGCATTCGTTGTGGGGCAATAGTGCGTACTTGTTAGCGATGAATGTTATTCGTGAATTTGATCGAATTAGTTGGTTTGGTTTTTTACGTTCATATAACGAAACGGGTTTATATGGTGCGATTGCTCAAATGGATCAGCCCTTGTGCGGCAAGGTTGATATCTATGCCGAAGACGATGGTTTTTGGGCTGAACAAGGTTTTGTCCCTTTGTCGAGCTTGTATCTCACCGAGCAAAAAGGATTCTTTAGCAATCAGTCTGTTTGGAAAGCTAAAAATGATACGGAGCGAATGCTTGGTATGTTGCAAACCAATTTAATGGCATGCCGATTCGGTCACTATATAAAAGCTCAAATTCGTGATCAGGTTGGGCGTTACGACAGTGCAGAAGATTGTAAGCGAAGTTTAGAGCGTTGGTTGCAGAATTACATCAGCGAAGTTGACTATGGTGAAGACTCTATTATGGCGCGATTTCCGCTAAAAGCCTGTGAAGTTCGTATTGAGCAAGATCCACGAGATAACACAAGGTACCAATGTCAGATCATGCTTCAGCCTCAATACCAGTATGAAATGATGGACGCGCAAGTCGTACTTAAAGCGTCAGTATCGAGCCAAGAAGTTGGAGAGTCGGCATGAGCCTGATGGCAAAACTTGATGGTAGCTGGCAAGACGATATTGATGGGCTGCGAGATGCCATTATAGAAAATGTATGTGCACTGATTTCTAGTCGAGCTCCGATTTGGTCTTCTGTTGAAGGCGAAGCAAATCTAGTAGAAGGTTCGATCGTGCATATAGGTCTAAGCAATACCACTCGTTCACAAAGCAAATCAAATAGTGATGTGTTGGTTGCTGATATCGCTGAACTGATCCGTTTATATGAACCACGGTTGGCTCAGGTCGATATTGAACTTAATGAACAATCAGTCGGAAGTAATCAACTGCAATTTCGAATTTCCGCGATTATGCACTCACAGCAAGGTGATGAAGCCATTGTTTTGGACTCTTTACTAGATTTTAGTCGAAATAAACTTGATGTAAGGAAGTCGAACCTTGTCTGATTCATTGCTGCAATACTTTGAACAAGAGTTGAGTTTTATTCGTGGCGAAGCAACTCAGTTTGCAGATCGTCACCCTAGTTCTGCTCGCGCTTTAGGTATTACAAAGGATGGTGTTGACGATCCACAAATAACGCGCTTAATCGAAAGTGTGGCTCTGTTAAATGGTCGTTTACAAAAGCGGTTAGATGAGTCGTTCCCTGAATTAACCGATAGTTTAATTCGCTTGCTCTTTCCACACTATTTACGCCCAGTTCCATCATACAGTGTGCTCAATTTTGATGTGACTAGCGACGCCAGCGCAACACATAGTATTCCGGCAGGCACAGAATTCGAAATTGGTGATACCAGTAATAAAGCACTGTTTCGTACCACCAAAGATGTTGATTTATTTCCAGTCGAAATTGAAACCGTAAAGGTCGCATTCGCACCATTTGAAACGGTAAAGCCAGCAGGGGCCGAACAAGCGAAGGCTTTGATTGAAATCACTATTTCAGCAGTCGATGAAGGCATTGATATTTCTTTGCTGGCGATGGAAAGTCTTAACTTGAATCTAAAAGGTGAAAGCAGTTTTGCTCTAAAGCTGTATGACTTATTGGTTCATGGTACTTCTCAAGTTTGTATTCGAACCCAAAAGAGTACTCATATTCTGGGTAAGCAATCAATCCAACCTATTGGCTTTGATGTGGATGACACGATATTGCCTTATCAGGCTGCCAGCTTCGGTGGTTTTAAATTATTGACTGAATTTTTTGTATTTTCAGACCGGTTCAATGGTTTTACCGTGCAGCTTAATCAGGCATTAAAGGAGTGTGTGAGTAACCGTTTTACCCTGCAAATTTACGTTGATGAATTAAGTGTCGATGTTGCACGAAGCCTATCTACGGAGCACTTTTCTCTGTTTTCAACCCCGATCGTTAACTTGCATCACATGGTAGCAGATCCTGTTGAAATAGATTTTTTACAAAAAGACTATCCGATAGTTCTTGATGCGACACAAGTTCAAGACTTAGAGCTTTTTTCAATAGATGAAGTTATCGACGTTACAACGTCTGATCTCGTCACTATCCCGCAAATATACGGCGAAAAATACAGTGGTTCACAAAGCGGTTTACGCTGGCAGTTAGTGCAAAAGTTACATGAAAGCGGCGAGCTAGAAAGTGCATTGAAGGTTGCCGATCTTGAACATAGCAGTCTAAAAAACGAAAAACAGACTTGGCTAGTTAATGCGACAGTGACCAACGGCAGCAGAGTGGGCTCTTTGCCGATAAACAGTGCAGTCGAGTGTATGGAATCGATCACGATCCCAGCTGAGATGAGCTTGCTTCGTCGCCCTTCGTTGCCCATTCGCAGTAAGGATAGCAGTACTAATGTGTGGTCATTATTGTGCCATCTTCACTTTAATTATCACGCCATTCTGGGCAGTGACGATCCAAAATCGACCTTAAAAAATGTATTTGAACTGTATAACCACAACCACAGTTCACAAAACCAGCTCTATATCGAATCTTTAGTTGCAATAGATCAAGAGCAAGTCGTGGCGCCGATCCGAGTTTCAGGTCGAACGTGTTTTGCTTATGGAACAAAAATTACAGTGACACTCGATCCGACCAATGTTAACGGCGGAATTACCATGTTTAGCCATCTACTTGATCACTTTTTTGCTTTCTTTGCGGGCTTTAACAGCTTTACTCAGGTGGATATCAAATTTGAAGGCCAAGATGCGCTGTATATCGCCTTCCCGAGGAGAACCGGATGCAAGAGTCTCCTTTAGTGCGTTTTGATGCGATGCAAAATCGTTCGGATCTTGAGCGGGTATGGCAATGGTTCAAGCACAAGGCGGATCATTTAGGTGTTCGTCCTAATGTTAGGTTCAGTGTTGAGCAGCTACCAGCTCATTATCATAGCCAAGTTACGCAAGTATATGCGGATCGCGCTAATCATTATGTGGTGAAGACTTCTCTACCTGGTCTTTCTGGTAGCCAAGCCAGCATGCCTCGTTCTATGTATCAACAGGCGCTAGTAACCAAATTTGATTTAGGTAATGAAGCGGCGGTTGAGTTTTTTGACACATTCAATAATCGCTATTTTCGCCTCTATTGCCAAGCGCAGTTGAAGCACGACTTAACCAGTCAAATGGAAGAAGAAACGTTTGCTTGGAATCGTCATCAACACTCGCTGACGTCCATGTTGGCGAGCTTATGTGGTGTGGCTGAGAATAGTGAGTTTTTACCGCAACAGCATCTTGTTCAGTACACCGGATTGCTTGGGTTGAAGCTCACTTGTCCTATCTCGATGAAGGCACTGCTAGAAGACTATTTTGAAGCGGAGTTTCAAATTGATCATAGCGAACTTGAGTATCAGCCGTTGACACCATGTTCGTTAAGTAAGTTAGGGAAGTCTGGTCAGAATACACGACTGGGAATGGGAGCGTTGTTGGGGAAAACGACGCCAATGTTAGGTCAAAAACTGAGTATAAAAATTCGCCCGAAAGATTATCGCCACTATTTGGCTATCCGCCAAGATAGGAAAATGATCAAAGCTATTGATCATTTAGTGCGCAGTTACATGGGTATCAACATCAAATACAACTTATACATGAGCGTAAATAGCCAATATTTACCCCGAGTAAAGCTTACGAGCATTGCGGAGAAAGGGGTAAGGATAGGGCAGTCGGCTTGGATGAATAGCCGAGAAAACAAAAAGCGATATGTAGATATGCCACTCACGATCAGTTAGGACAAATAATGATAAACATTGAATTACAAAGTCTGGTAAAGCGACTTGCACCAAACGTGAAGGCATCGTTAGAGTCTGCTGCTGGCGATTGTGTAAAACAAGGGCATTATGCAATTGAATTAGAACATTGGTTCATTCAATTGTTACAACAGCCATCTCAAGGTTGGTCTGCTGCAGTAGATAAAGCTGCGATAGCGAAAGAGCGCCTAATTGAGCAGTTACAAGACAGCTTATCTACATTAGGTCGTGGTAATGATGCATCACCCGCTCTATCGCCACAGTTAGTCGAAATGATTAAAGACGCGTGGATGATCGCCTCGCTCAATCATGCTCAATTAATGGTAAATGAATATCACCTACTGTTGGTTCTCAAGCAACGCATTGAACAAGGTGCTTATAATGGGCCATTAAGCCAATGGCTAAAAGTACTATCGTCTGAGTGGCTAAAAACCCAAGCGAAGGTCGCTACAACCCCCAGTAACCTTGAGTCGACGTCGGCCAAAAGCATGGAGCCATCACTTAACACCGCAGGCACGCCAGCGTTGGATAAGTACTCGCAAAATTTAACCGAGGCTGCTCGAAATGGTCAGCTAGATCCTATTTCTGGCCGTGGTGACGAAATTCGCAAGTCTATCGATATCTTGTGTCGTCGTCGTCAAAATAGCCCGATTTTAGTTGGCGATCCAGGGGTTGGAAAAACGGCTATCGTGGAAGGGCTAGCGCAACAAATTGTCGACGGCAACGTGCCGCCTGCGTTGCAAAATATAGAGCTAAGAAGCCTTGATCTGTCACTTTTACAAGCCGGCGCAAGCATAAAGGGTGAGTTTGAAAACCGCTTGAAAGACGTTATTAATGAAATTAAGCAATCAACAACGCCAATCATCATGTTTATTGATGAAGCTCATACCCTCATTGGAGCTGGTGGCGCTGCCGGGCAAAATGATGCTGCGAACATTCTAAAACCAGCTCTTGCACGTGGTGAATTTCGTTCACTTGCTGCTACAACTTGGGCTGAATATAAGCAATATTTTGAATCTGATGCAGCGTTGACTCGCCGTTTTCAAGTCGTTGCCATTAATGAACCTAGCGAAAATAACGCAGTACATATGTTACGTGGCGTTAAAAAGAGCTTAGAAAAACATCACAATGTGAAGGTGATGCAAGAAGCCATTGATGCCGCGGTATCTCTCTCTGTTCGTTATCTGCCGGAAAGAAAGCTCCCTGATAAAGCCATTAGTCTGTTAGACACTGCGTGTTCACGGATTGGTTTAAGTCAAAGTGCAACCCCAAGCCTACTGGATGCGATTGAAGAGCAAATTCAATACACCAGAAATGAGATCGAGACTTTACTTCATGAAGCGGCTTTATGGTCGATTGAAGATGGTCGCATTGATATTGCGCAGACTCATTTAGTAGAACTAGAGCAGCGTCGAGAAGGGTTAGCTGGTCGCTGGGATCAAGAGAAGCAGTTAGTTGAGCATATCATTGAGCTGCAAAATGAACTTGATGGGCTGTACGTTGAAGGAAATGACATCGCTTTGCACCCGAGTAAAGCCCTGTTAGCCGAAAAAATGGCGGAACTACGTAACATTCAAGGCGAGCAGCCATTGGTGTTACCACAAGTATCGCAGCAAACAATTGCTGAAGTGATTGCACTTTGGACCGGTGTTCCTGTTGGTAACATGCTGGCTGAAGAAGTGGATTGCCTCATGCACCTTGAAAGCCACATTGGTGAACGTGTGATTGGTCAAGTCACGCCTATTGCCGAAATATCTCAAGCGATTCGTATGTCTCGTGCTGGCTTAACCGATCCTCGTAAACCTGTTGGCGTATTCCTGATGTGCGGGCCGAGTGGAGTGGGTAAAACTGAAACCGCTTTGGCGTTAACCGACATTCTATATGGTGGTGAACGCAATATTACCACCATCAACATGACTGAATTTAAAGAAGAACACAAAGTTTCGATGCTGCTAGGCTCTCCTGCTGGTTACGTTGGCTATGGCAAAGGCGGCGTATTAACAGAAGCCGTGCGTAAAAATCCTTACTCAGTTCTGCTACTTGATGAAATGGAAAAAGCACATCCAGGTGTTCACGATATTTTCTATCAAATTTTCGATAAGGGTTCTATCTCTGATAGCGAAGGTCGAAATGTTGATTTTCGTAACACCATTATCATCATGACATCGAACGCGGCAGACAGTGCAGTCGTTAACGCTTGTGTAAATGAAAGACCTGCAGTTCCTGAACTCACGCAAGCAATCTTCCCTGAATTACAGCGTTTCTTTAAACCGGCGTTCTTAGGTCGCGCGACGATTGTTCCTTATTTTCCTCTTGATGATGAAGAGATGGCGAAAATCGCACAATTATCACTTCGACGAATAGAGAAGCGTGTGACTGCTCATTACAACGCGACGTTTACTTACGAACCACAAGTCATTGATTTATTAATCTCGATGAATCAATCACCGGAAACTGGTGCTCGTGCGATTGAACAGTTGATCAATCGACAGCTTATGCCTGAACTCGCAAATCAGTGCATCGTAAAAATGAGCCAAGGTGAACGTATCAATTCAGTCAATATCAGTATCGATAATCATCAGTTCCAAATAGATATTGAGTAAATACAGTCACTCTAACAATGAGTGATACGAGATGGATGGGTCCGTAAGTGGCCTGCCATTTATAACGATTATAAAGATAACTTTTTTGCTATTCGACTATTCACTTGCTTTGGCAATTTTGGTCTTTGAATGGCGCTTGTTGTAGGTAAATAAAATGCAAAACGAAGTATTTTCACTCACTCAGTTAGAGTGGATCCGCAATAACCTTAAGATTGCAGTGATTCACGGTGGTGATAAGTCGCAAACACAAAGCTATATTTTTGAGAATTTGAGTCCTCGTTCGACGAAGACTTATGCACCTGTAGCCCATGATATAGCCAATGCGTTACGTGAATCTGGCTTTGATTCAGTCGAAGTTTTAGCGGAAGACATTCACTTAGCTAAGCAACTAGAAAGTAAAAAAATCGATTTAGTGATCACTAATAGTGGTGGACTGCAAGGTTTTGATGCTATGTGCCACTTACCGTCAACATTAGAAATGTTAGGTGTACCTTATGTCGGTCATTCGCCAATGACTGCCGGCATTCTAGATAATAAACACCTGTTTAAACATGAAATTAAAGCGGCAGGCCTGCCAACAGCACCATTTATTACTATCGGCATTGATGAAGATTTTGACAGCGAAAGTAACCAGCAAGCACTTGATGATATTGCGAGTAGTTTCCCACGTGGATTTGTGGTTAAACCCGTTTCTGGCCGTGCTTCAATACACGTTTATCCGGTATTCGATCGCGCAGATCTTAAAGCAGTCGTAAGCAAGGTGCAAGACGCGACTAATAACATCGTGATGATCGAACCATTCCTGCCTGGTAGAGAGTTTGTGGTTGCTGTTGCTGGGGAATATATCTTTAAAAATGGCGAATTAACTCAATCGACAACCCCATTAGCCTTCTCAATTACAGAGCGCATATTAGAAGCTGACGAACCTATTTTTACCTCTATGGATGTAAAACCCATTACTCAAGATCGCTTAGTGGCGGTCAATGAGCCCGTTTTACGCGCACAGTTAGCGGAAATTGGACAAAAAATTTATCGTCAATTGGGATTACAAACATTAGTACGCGTCGATTTACGTATGGACGAAGTCGGCAATTTGTATGTTCTAGAAACCAACCCTAAACCTGATCTTAAACGACCTGAAGGCAGTAAGGTTAGCTTAGTCTGTCATGATTTGGCGCGCGAAGGGATGAATTACTCTGATCTTATTCAATCATTGGTTTTCAATCGTTTGTCATTTTTAAAGTCGAAACGTCCAATGGCGCTCAAACACTGTTTTAACCTACAGTTTGATCAAATGGCTGGCGTTTAAACGTGAGTTTGCAGACTGTAAGACAACATAGCCGATTGATTTTAGGGGCTTTATTGGTTCTTGTTTCGTTATCGCTTATTTTTGTGGTTGGTTATGCGCAAGCATTGAAAGGTTACCAACAACAAAGCCGCGACGCCGTATTGGCACAAACAGAAGCGGCGAGAATTGGTTTAGAGCAAATCTTAAGTTCTGGCGTCCCCCTACAAGATATTGCTGGGTTAGAGAAAGTACTGTCGCCGATTGTCGATGCGGATCGTTCCGTGGTAGATATTCGCGTTATCTCTGGTCAGCAAGAGCTCTATCGTTATACCACCGATGATTTTGAGGCCAGTCGAATATCGATACCACTGCGTAATAAGTTTACTCAGGTGGGCTCGCTAGAGGTTTTACTCAGTGACGTGGAAGTGACAAAAGCCATCAACGAAAGTTTTGCTCCGATGGCATGGTTAATTGCTATTTCAGTCGCATTATTTGTCTTTATGGTTCTGCAAAGCCAACAAGCAAAAATCTATTTTACAGCGTTTGGTGTCGTTTTCATTGCGATGTCGTTCAGCGTCATTTTGATGGTAGGGGCTTTATATAAATCAGGCTTAGAAAATAAAGCCAATTCAATGGCTAGTATTGTTACTCATCGTTTATCCCCTGTGCTTAATCTCGGTATCGATCCTGAACGAGTGAGCGGCATGGACGAGATGTTGGCAAGTTTCCGCAAGGCGAATGATGAAGTCTCCAGTATTACTGTCGAGCACCAATCTCTGGTTATTGCTCGTAGCGCCACTGAAGGTGAAATTATGGGAGCTGAGAGCGTAGCTCAATTCCCTATTTCAGATTCGATGGGTAATCAAGTAACGATCTCATTTCATCCTAAGGTGTTGTTGTCTCAGCTGATTAATATTCTGAAGAACTTTGCGATTCTTTTTGCTGGGTGTGCGTTTATCTGTTTTGCTTTTATCCGACTACTCAGCCGTTCAGATAATGACAGTCAGGCGGAAGTGGTATTGGCACAAGTGAAGCCATTACTGTTAGTGACGGTATTAATGGAGTCGTTAATGGCTCCAGTATTACCTCAATATCTGGCGGATGTAGCGCTAGCAAATGGCTTAGATGCGGGTTGGACTTCTTATTTCTTTACTCTGTACTTTGTGGGCTTTGCTTGCTCTCTACTACCAGTGTCGAGATTGGTGGAGCAATTTGATATTCGCCGCGTATTAGCGAGTGGCATCGTGCTATCTAGCTTTGGCTGCTTGTTGTTAATGTACGAGGAGTACTTAGCGCTTATTTTGCTTGCTCGCTTTATTTCAGGCGTCGGTCAGGCAACGATTTTTGTGGCGATTCAAGCGTATATTTTACGATTTAGCGATAAAACCAATAAAACTCAAGCCGCCGGAATCATTGTGTTTTGTTTTAATGCGGGCTTTATTTCTGGAGCAGGTATTGGCGCTTTGTTAGCGGATGCGCTTGGTATCAACGGAATCTTCTTATTGTCGGCATTGGTCGGTGGTTTGATGTTTGTGTTTAGCATGGTGTTACCTTCGATGGTTCCTAATAAGCAGGTGAGTGGAAGTCTACGTGACTCTCTTCAGTCGATGTTAAGTGGGTGTGCTGCTTTACTTCGTGTCCCTTCGTTTATACGCACCATGGTGTTGGTCGGTATTCCAACCAAGATGATGCTGACTGGCGTAGTGTTTTTTGCCGTGCCTATTTTACTTGGCGAAAAAGGCGTGACGAAAGAGAGCATTGGCCAAGTATTAATGGCTTATGCTTTCGCTGTTTTGTTTGTTAGTGGCAAAGTTGCCCCGATGATTGACCGCATTGGTTCAACTAAATGGGCGTTGTGTCTTGGTAATCTTATTGCGTCTATCTCTCTGGCTATGCTTAGCACCGTCTTCTTAGTACAAGATAGTGCTTACGCAGTGCTAATCGCGACAGGATCAATGCTGGTTATGGGGTTAGCTCACGGTTTTGTAAACGCCCCCGTCGTCACCCATGTTGTGAATACCACCAGTGATAATGATGCCAACATGGTTGCGACCACGTATCGATTTTTAGAAAGACTCGGTCATGTATTAGGCGCAATAGTGGTCGGGCAACTTTTGATGCTTGTCGGTAACAGTGCAACATTTTGGGTGCTAAGTGTTTTTTTCTTAGTGGCGAGTGGTTCGCTTTGGTTATTTGACCGACCAAGCAAGCAAGGAGCCAGCGCATGAGAATTCGCCTTCTAATGTCGATGTTAAGTGTGCTTGTGTTGCCGTTGATATCTTTCCCTGTATCGGCTGATATTCCCGACTGGTTAGGTGCTGATTTAGAGGTGTCGACCCAACTCGCGTGGGAAATGACAACTAACGAGCAATATGTCGATTTTATTCCGCGTAATAAATATCCGAAAGTGTGGGTATTGGTTTCACGTAAAGCCAATTCATATGACACGGCATTAGCCACCATGCTCAATGTCTTTAGACGAGAGCTTGGTAATGCGACCTTTCGAGTATTCCTGCTTCCTGCAACAGATGATGCCATTATTCGATGGACAAAATTGGCGGAAAGTAAGGCCGATTTGATTTATACCGTTGGTTCTAAAGCAACCGTACAACTGCATGACTTGTACGCGGGTCAGCGACTACCGGTGGTATCAGTCAATGCAAAAGATCCGGTTTTACTTGGATTAACAAATAATTACCTTAGCAGTAATAACAACTTTGCGTTTACGTCATTGAACCTTCCTGCGGATATTACACTGAATTTTCTACTTAAATTTAAGCCTGAATTAAGCCAAATTGGTGTGTTGTACGCGAAGAAAAATACCAGTGCTTATCTCACGCAATATTTACCGTTAAAGAAAGAAGCACAAAAACGAGGAATTGAAGTTGTCGCCTTCGAAGTCGATGAAAGCCAAGCGGATTCTTCATTAAAAATGGTAATGCAATCCCAAGTGAAGCAGATGCAGCTCTTAGATCCAAACCAATCAATCCTGTGGCTAACAGGCAGCTCAAGCCTTTTGGACCGAATTGACGAAATAAATCAATTGGCCGAAGGCATACCGCTTCTGACTGTCGTACCTGATGCGGTGAACAACACAGAGCAAAGTGCATTGATGTCTGTTGGTGTCAGCTTTGAGAATAACGCGCATCAAGCGGCTCTCTATGGGGTAAGAATTTTACGCGATGGCGTCTTGCCGCGAGATCTGCCTGTGGGCGTATTATCGCCCCCTGATATCTCGATTAACTTTAAGCAAGCTGAAGCAATTAAAGCGCAGATCCCATTCGTGTTAATCGAAATGGCAAGCGATCTTTATGCCCCAGATGGCAATGCTATTCGCGCTGCGGGTATGACAATGCGGGGAGAAACTCAATGATTGGTTTGCATACTCTAGTTCGATGTTCACTACCTGTTTATTTAGCCAAATGGCTGAACCGTAACATTGTCATCATTTTTGCCTTGTTAGGATTGTTCAGTTATTCACAACAGGCTTTTGCTTATGGAAAACCAGAACGTTTACTGCTCGCTACGCAGGAATGGTTCCCTTATCAATATCAAGAAAATGGTGTGATGAAAGGACCAGGAATAGACAAAATTAAGTGCGTAATGCGTGCGATGAAACAGCCTTATCAAATAACAATGACAAGTTGGGATAGAGCTCAGCTATTGACAGAAGTGGGTGCTCAACATGGGTTCTTCTTAGCGTCTCATAATGTTAAGCGAGACGAATATGCCATTTACTCAGACCAAATTGAACAACAAAATTGGAGCTGGTTTTCTTTATCTGATGCTACCGATGTTGATAGTGCGATGTTTAAAAGCCAAGTTGAAGTCGTTGCTCTATTTGGGTCAAACAAATGGTTTTGGCTGCAGAAAAATGGTTATCGCGCATCGATGAAACCACGCAGTGCCAAAGCGATGATTGAGCTGATGTTAAAAGGGGAAGTCGGCGCTATTTTAGGCAATGACGCAGTGATAGAAGAGACCATTAAACAGATGGGAATTAGCTATCGAGCGATCTCAAAAACACGGGTGAAATCGCAACCGTTAGGCGCATATTTTTCAAAGTCATTTGTAAAAGAATATCCACAATTTGTTGATGAATTTAACCGTGCTACACAACAGTGTAAGGGGAACTAACATGCCATTATCAATAAGAATTATCAGCTCTCCAGACGGTGAAAGTATTGCAGAATGGAACAAAGCATTTCCTGAAGAAGGCGGCGATATTGGCCGCGCTTACGGAGTAACAATGCAGCTCGGTGATGCAAGGCGTGAAGTATCAAGCAAACACGCAGTGATCAACAAAACACATCGAGGCTATCAGGTAGCAGACAAGAGCACCAACGGCTTGTTTATCAATGGATCAAGTAACGCGCTCGGCAAGGGTAACCAATCTGTGCTTAACGATGGTGATGTACTTGATGTTGGGCGTTACCGATTATTAGTGTCGTGCTTTATTCCCGATCAAGCTCGCGCACAAGAATTTAATGAGCTTACTCAGGGTAATGGTGCCTTTGGTGATGACCCATTTAGTCGTGGTCATGATCTCGACATGGGTCAACGTTTCGAGCCTCATGCATCCCAAGCGACGGCATATATTTCGACAACACGCGAAAAGCCAGTTGAAGTGGAAATGCGACATTCTGATGTGGTTGAAGATGACCCGTTTCAAGTTGCTACCACACATAAAAAAACACAACGAAATGATTTTAATATGAATTTCAGTGCGTTGGATGATGATCCATTAGCCGAGTCTGACTTTCAGTCGACTTTTCTTGTCAGTTCAAAAAATGATATTTCACCGCCGATTTCATCTTCTTCACAAGATCGTTCTGTGACTCAATTCCGTTCGAGTGAAGATCGAATGCAGCAACAGATGGATAAAGCATTAGAGATGGCTCTTAATCGTCTGTTGACGGATATTTCACCACAAGGGCTTGAGTCTATGTTTGATGACTTAATGGCGCCGCGCTTTTGGCAAAGTAAACCTAAGTATTGGGATATGTATAAGCGCTATTTTAGTCGTCAGATGGACAATCGTGATTGGCAAATCAAGTTTCATGCGTACTTTCAAGATGCGATGCGCTTGCAAAGAAACCTGGAAGGAGAAAATCAATGAACCGACTGATTATTGTCGTGATGATTACATTGCTCTCAGGCTGTAGTTTTTGGGGACAAGAAGATATTACCCCTCAGCTGTTTTTGAAGATTAAAGCGGCATCCAATATCAACCCGAATGTTGAAGGTAAACCCTCACCGATAGAAATTCGAGTCTATCAATTGAGTGACAGCCAAGCGTTTGAACAAGCTGAATTTATTCAATTATATAACGATGCGCAAGGCGTACTTAAAGCAGAAGTTCTGTTAACTCGTGAGCTGGCAAGCCTTCTGCCTAGTGAAGAGCGAAATGAGACTTTGCCCTTAGCTTCTGAGACTAAATACATCGGCGTTATTGCTGGGTTTGCCGACTATCGTGAAGCAAAAAACAAAGCCATTTATCAACCCATGGTATTGGGTTCATCAGCAATCAATATCGTGCTAGATGGCATCAACCTGTCTATATCGGGTGAAGAGGAATAATTATGGATAAGAACAAAGTGGTTTGGAGTGAAGGCATGTTTCTTTCACCACAGCATTTTCAGCAGCAAGAACGATACATCGAGAACTTTACTCGTGAATATGCGGGTCAAATGACGGCGCAATGTTTTGGTCTTACTCAGTTAGAGCTGGATCGTTCAATATTGAACATTGGTAAAGTGTCTGTTCGTAAAGCGAAGGGCATTTTTCCTGATGGCACACCATTCGAAATTAAACGTGGGCTGGTGTTAGATGTGCCGAAAAACACCGCTCATAAAAAAGTCTATCTGGCTCTTCCTCTTTCCATGCCTGGTGTTGTTGATGTTGGTGAAGGACAGCGTTTAAGAAACGCGCCACTTGAGCATCGCGTATTTGATAGCAGTCGAGAACATAGCGAACCGGTACAACTAGAGTTAGCCGAACTTAATATTGAACTCAAATTGGAAGGGCAAGAGCTGCAAGATTATACCCTGATCGCAGTGGCAGATATTAGTGAGCATAAGTCTGAAGGTGCGGTGATATTGAATCAAGCATTTGTGCCTCAGTGTTTGCATTTTGGGCAGTCTAATTACTTAAAAGATTGCGTGGCAGATGTATTTTCTCAGGTGCAATACCGCGCACGTACAATTTCAACAAGGTTACAAAAAGAACATAGCAGTAAGAGCTACCAAGCTCTAATGCGTGATTACCTATGGTTACAAGCATTGGGTGCTTGGATGCCCAAATTGCAGCAATGGAATGAAGATCCAACGTTGCTGACTAAGTATTTGTATTTGGAATGCACCTCAATGGCAGGCCAGCTGCAAGGGCTTGAAGGTAAGATGCCAAAAACGTTTATGCCTTGGGATCAAAATGACCTGTATGGCGTATTTTCAGCGGTCTTTTCTGAGTTGTTCGTGCTGTTGCGTGAAGTTCAAATCGATAACGTAACCACCCTCAAATGGGACACTCAGCTATTTACGAGCCGTCGGCTACTGCGCACGATTGTTCAAGATCGAAGCCTATACAACGAGGGGCGCTTTATTCTGGTGGCAACGTCAATTATTGGCGCTTCTCGTTTGAGTGAAGAGTTTCCTCAGGCAACGAAGCTTGCGGGCAATAGCGATATTGCAGGCTTGGTACGTAATGCACTTTCTGGCGTCTCTTTACGTAATTTGCCTTACGCTCCAGCGGAACTGAAATCGAAGAACGATGCCGCTTATTTTGAGCTCGATACCAAGTCTGAACTTTGGCAATCGCTAGTGAAAAAAGATGAACCGATCGCCTTGCATATCGACGAAAGAATTGACGATATTCAAGTCGAGTTTCATGTGATTAGGTAGGCATTCGATGACTGGATTATTTAACGAAGAACCAACGATAGTTGTGCAGCGTAAAGCGGCTGAGACTGTCCATAATACAAGTGAACTCAGTACGCTGACGGCTGAACTATCCGGTACCGAGCGATTAATTGAGAACTTTGCTGTATACGAAAGCTCATTACTCAATGCTGCGACAGAGCTGTTAGGTATGTTGGTTACTTTGCCTCGTCAAACGAGCCCAAGAGATGTCGAACGCTTTAGGCAACGTGTGCTTGATGCCATCGTGGCTTTTCGTCAGCGTGGTCTTTATCTTGACTATCACCCGAGCATTATCGAGAAAAGCTGCTTTGTATTATGCGCAGCTTTTGATGAAGCCATTCTTTACACCTCTTGGGGTGAACAAGCACGTTGGGAAAACCACTCTTTATTGAGTAAAGTTTTTTCGCAACGTAATGGTGGAGAAGCATTTTTTGTGTTGCTTGATAAAGCGAGTCAACAACCCGCCAAACTAGTGGATTTTCTTGAGCTGCAATATGTGCTTTTGATGCTTAATTTTAAGGGCCGCTATCGTCATGAAGATGAAAATCAGCTGCACGAAATCAAGTCGAACGTGTATGGCATCATTCGTCATTACCGCGCTGAAAACACATTACTGATCCCTAAAACACCAGAATTGATCCTTGGTAAACAGCCATGGCGAATGCTCAGTTTCGGCAAGATGATGGGTTTAGTTTTTCTTTGTTTAGGTATGTGTTATGGCGCATCTGAGTATTGGTATTCAAACCGAAGTCAGCCTATTTTGCATCAATTTAGCGCTATCGATATGTCTGGTGTCAGCCTGAAAAGTGAAAATCATGATCTCGTTTACATCAGTACCGATGCCGATATCGATCAAGTTGAACTGAATCCGATCAGTAATGAAACACCGAAACCCAAAGTGGCAGTTATCCAATGGGAAGTGGTCTTAGCCGTTTTCACTCGTTCATCCGATGCCGTGCGAATGTCGGCTGAATTGCAGCAAGCGGGTTATGAATCGTTTACCCGCGAAACTGAGCACGGCATCGAGCTATTTTTACGCGCTGGTGACAACTTGACGGTGATCCGTAAATTGAAAAATGAGCTTAATGTTCGTTTTGGTTTGAACGCCACGATTAGAAGAGCGCAGAAGTAATATGATTAAGACATTCCTCACCACATTATTGGTGATTACCCTTTTAGCTGGGATCACATGTGGGTGGCTGCTATTACCAACAGTACAGTGGTTGTGGCTACAGGTTAGCATCACAGTGGTTAGCGTGATTGTGTTGTCCGTTATAGCGGTATATCTGTATAAATGGAGACAAAAACAACGCGATAATCAAGATGTACATGAACAACATATTTTGCTTAAGCAAGATACTAAAGTTATTCAGCAGTTGTTTAAATTAGCGACAAAAAAAATTCGTGGTCATGGAACGAATAAGCTCGACAGCCTTTATAGCTTGCCTTGGTATATCGTTTTAGGTGGTGAAAAAGAAGCCAAAAGTGCGCTATTGCAACAAAATGGATTAGAACCTGTTCTAGATAAACACCTTCAAGATAGTGATAGTGAACAGTATTTAAAATTTTGGAGCAACGATCATGCGGTCGTTATCGAAATTGGTCATCGTATTTTTGATAGTGAAGGCGTTGATGAAACGTTGTGGAACATTGTCGCGCAGCAACTATTAAAATATCGCCCTAGACAAGGTTTGAATGGTATTGCCGCGGTGATCGGTTGTGATCGTTTATTACAAGGTGATCGTAAAGAGCGTCAAAAAATCAGTTCAAACTATCAAGAAGCGACGCTCTCTATGAGCGGTTTATTGGGCCTCACATTACCAGTGTATTGCCTGTTCTCTAAAGCCGATACCATCGCTGATTTTATCGAATTCTTTGAAAGCTTTTCTGGGTGTGATGTTGAGAGTCCATTCGGGGTGACATTCCCTTGCGATACATCAAAACGCTTCGATAAGTACAAATTTGAAGAACTTCGTAAAGGGTTATTGAAATCTTTGGCGACTCAACAGTTCGAGCTTTTGAGAAATATAAGCAGTGAAAAGTCGGGTTCTGTTATTGCTTTACCATATCAGTTACGCATCTTTTTTGATCGTGTTGAAGAACTATTAACTGATATTGGTCGAGAAAACCGAGTGCGTGAAGCGGTATGGATCCGAGGCTCTTACTTACTCTCGTCTGGTCAAAAGGGAAATGAATTCGATTTATTGACTCAAACCGTTGCAGAACGTGCTGAGTTCAATTCCTTGCTAACCCGAGAGCAAACTCCAGGACGCCGCAGTTACTTTACATCACGTTTATTTAGCCATGTCATTCTGCCTGAAAAGGGCATTGTAGGGGTGAATGAATGGCGTCATGCTGGCTATCTTGTAGCACGCAGCGCCACACTGTTATTAGTGCTTTCTGCGGTTTCTATGGTCGGCTTAGTCCTGAAAGACAATTGGAATCAAGACGAGCAGTGGCGTGCGGATGCAATGACACAACTACGCTTGTATGTAAGTGATATTCAACGACTTGAAAGTAACTATTCTTGGTCAGATATGATTGCCATTCTTAATGAATTACGCGTAGTGGCTGACGCAGGGATCATGCCTAAAGCTTGGTACCAGCAAGTCAGTATTAAACAAGGCGATACTGCCGAACGTATTTATACAACTTATCAAGAGCAGCTTAATCTTATCTTGTTACCCAAACTTGAAGAGCTAATTAGTAGTGAGCTATATGTCTACGTTAGCTTGGGTAACCCGAGTAAAATCTTTGAAATACTTCGTTATTACCAAATGCTTTTTGATAAGCAATATCTCGATGTGGATGAGATACAAACATATTTGCTCGATAATCTAAAAGATCAAGGTGACGTTTCATCAAGTGACATCAATACACTATCAGTGCTTATTGAAGACTTATTTAATAGCAACTACAGCGGAAGTATTGCGCCTAACAAAGAGCTGATTGCGGTTGCGACGAATAATCTTGATGGCTTATCTCCTGAACGATTGATCTATGCACGCATTAAAAGCCTGCCTGAATACCGCAAACAAGTGGATATTCGCCGCCAGTTAGGTGAAAAATTTGACTCAATGTTTGAATTTTCTGATGGCTTTCATGGTTATTTAGTGCCAGAAATTTTCACAAAGCAAGGTTATAGCCAAATTGATCTTACCGCCAAATCGGAATTACTTCGTAGACAACTGAGTGACTTTAAAGCGATTCAAGGCGATTCGTCGGGAACGTCAATTACCGAAATAACAGATTTAAGTAAACAGATACAAAGGCTGTATTTTTCTGATTATGTCTATCACTGGAAAGATCTCCTGAATAACATCCATATTAAGAAATTAGGCTCAAGTTCTGATTTCGCGTATGCATTAAAAAATGCGCGTGAGCCAGCAACCAGCCCTATTTTAGACGTACTTGGTGCCTTGGTTGTGAATACGACCTTGGCGGTAGAAGAGCAGCCCGATACTAAAGGTAATAAACGTATTGCTTCTCAGCTTGGCTTAAAGAAAGTCGCTAAAGGGCTGAAAAAGGCTGACAGAATCAACCGAGCGGTAGGTGACAAGTTACTAAGATTACAACCTTCATATGCCGTCAATGAAGCTTTTATCAACTATGCAAATTACGTTAATGGTACAGGAAAGAAAGGGGGCCCAATCCCTATTGATGCACTGATTAAAGAGTTTGATGCACTCAATCTTTATTTTGATAGTGCACTCAGTAGTTCCAATCCTGGAAAAGTTTTTCATGCTTATTCTCTTGCGCATGCAGAAGGGAGCCAAGACGCAATCGAATTGTTCAAACGTCAGGGAAGTCAATCTCCTAGCCAGGTAGCTAAGTGGACTAAAAGCATTGCAGAACAATCTTGGAAGCAGGTTGTTTCTGGGAGCATCGGCTACTTGAATAAGCAGTGGAATGAGCAAGTTTATCAATTTTACGCTGCGGCAGTTGAAGGACGTTTTCCGTTTTCAGCTCAAGGTCGAGGAGAAGTCGATCTCAATGATTTTGTGCAGTTCTTTAAACCTCAAGGTCGAATTGATCAGTATGTCGATACATTACTCAAACCTTTTGTGTTTTGGGATAACGGAACTCTAAAACTCAATGAAGTGGATGGGGTAACGCTGCCAATTAGTGCAATAACAAGAAAGCAATTACGCCAGGCCCGCCAACTGCGTAAAACTTTTTTTGGCCCAACAGGTCAGGAGTTAGCACTTAAATTCGCCTTCCGCCCAAGCTCTATGAGTACTTCAGTAACGGCGTATCAAATTCGCGAGTCAGAGAGCGTATTTAGTTATCGCCATGGACCAAGAGTGTGGACTGATCTTACTTGGCCTTCTACTGCTGTGGATGGATATCTAACAACCAATTTCTATCAAGGCGAGAACCGAGTAGCAACGCGATCTTATACCGGCCAATGGGCGCTTTTTAGAGCCTTATTTGATGGTAATTCGAGTAAAACTGCGACTCGCCTTATACGTAAATGGAATTACAAGTTGAACGATAACAGCATCGTGATTGATTACACCTTACGTGACTCAAATGAAACATTGGATAAGTCTTTGTTTACTTCGTTTTCTTTACCTTCAAAACTGTAAAAGGTGAAAGGAATGGTGTCATCAACTAGCAGAAATGCGAGTACTCATTTTGTTGTTAATGAGTTGGTTAATTGGGATGAAGTTGGGAAATCTTATGCCATAGAAAAAGACTTTCAACGTGAGCACTCAGCTCTTATGGATTGTAAAGGTCCTTATATTCAGGAGTTAGTGCGTGTAGATAACGGTAACAAATATTTGTTTTGCACATATTACAGAAATGCCATTCCTTTGAATAAATTTGGAATAGAGCAAATCAGCCAGTTTTTGGATGTGTTGCCTGCAATTATTAGAGCAATTGACCATTGCCATCACAGTGGCTGGGTTCATGGCGATATAAAGCCATCAAACATTTTGTTTATACCTGAAACCGGCTCTATTCGACTAATTGATTTTGGTGCGAGCTTTCCTTTAGGAACAAATAGGCAAGGATTAGATTGCTGGCAGGTGTCAAAGGGGTATTCACCTGAAAATAAACTAAAAGGGTTAGGTGAAGTTACTGTTAGTGACGATTGGTACGCTTTATCAAAAATGATCGATCAGACTATAAGTTTTATTTCGGACAAAAAAATACGGAGTCGAGCCATTTCCATTAAGTGCTCACTAACACATTGGTTCAATACAACATTAATTCAATAAGAAATAGTTGAATGAACCGAATACTACATAATGATAATAAATAGGAGGCACTATGCCTGTTTCGATTGCTGATATTAACGAGAGATGGGATACATCTCAGATGGACATACAACAGCGAGAGCTTTTTTATTCTCGAGTCAATATTATTAATTATTTAGCTGAATTAGAAGTGTCACCTGCAAGTGGTGTAAGCACGGGAGTTGTTGGCAACCTCTTGTCCGATACGACAGCTCTAGAAGATATAACAATGCTAGCAAAAAAGGGCTGTACGACTATTCTAAACCATGCTGACGATAAGTTTACTTTAACTAAAACGGCGTCAAGTGTTGCGGCAGTCATTAAAAACAGTAAGGTTGGTAAAGCCGCCAGTGCTGTTTCACATGCTTTTTCGGAAGTAAAAGAGAAACTGAAAGCTCTTATTTCAAAGGGTATTGGGAAAATTATTGCACTACTGAAAAAGGTTTACGCACATTCTTCTTGGGTATTATCTTTTCTTTCTGATTTGTCTGGTTGGCTTGTTGAATCAATTACCGAATCAGTATCCAAAGAATTAAAAAAACTTATTCCAGGTGTTGGTTATATCCAAGGTGCAGCTGATTTGTATGCCGGTGTAAAAAAGGCAATTGATGGTGTGGTTGATTCGGTATCCATTCATCGCTCAGGTAAAGGTGTTGCATTACTTGATGGCCACCCAAATGAGATTGCTTATTGGCTTGAAAATCATATGGTATCAAAGGCGTTATCGGGCACTATTGATTCTCTTATTGCGGTAACAAAGCTTACCGTTGAAGCTGCCGGAGATGCAGCTGGCGGGTTTGGTAGTATTTTTGGTTATGTAAGTGGTGCCATTACTCGCTTAATTAAATTTATCGAATATTTTATTCAACGAGTAAACCTGTATCGAGTGTTGAAAAAAGCGAAAGATGAGCAGTCAAAATTACTTTCTCAGAATTCGATTACAGGAGACAAAGTCCGATTTAATCGTTGGTTTAGTTCGACGTTAAAGCGGAGTCCTGTGGTTGGAGCGTTGGTATTGCATTCCGGTTCTGCGGCGTCTTCATATAACTTTTTGAAGTTGATGGATCATAAAGGTCAGTTAATCTCGGATGTAAGTTGTATTAAAGGTATGAAACATATCGAAAATATGAAGAAGTTATCTGGTAAGTATATTCGTAGTTACAGTGGTGAATACAGCCTGACCTTTTCGTCTGGTTGTGGGTGGCAAAACGAATTGCTTAAACAGCAGCTAGAAGCGCCAGATGCCTATCAGATTACTACCGATGTAGAAGCACCAAAGTGGCATGCATTGCAGCGTAGCAATGCAATACGTAGACATAAGTCGCCGTTAAAACGCCAAGCTGCTTTTCGACGTAAAGCGTCGATTTAACTTAGTTGTTATTAAAAGGGTCATCGCAATGTTGCGTTGGCCCTAATTTTATTTGAATACGATGCTTATTCATCACGTCTCAGAGGCTCACAATAACGGAATTTCAACCTATTTAGTCAGCCAAAATTTAGTGTGCGAGTATAAATACAAACTAACGTAATATAAAAATTATAGCGTGAGAGAAGTAAATGAAAATTAGCCTAAACGTAGCAAAATTAAAATCAATCGTTGCTGGGGCTGCATCAGCCACTACTTTTGCAAAAATAGCCCAAGAATTGATTAGTTTAGCTGAGAGTCGAGATTTTAAAATCAGTTATTGTGAGGCTCCAAACCCGAATGCAATGCCGCTGTATGATGCTGTATCTAAAAAGTTAATCGGAGCGCATGTAACCTATCGAAAAAATGATATGCCAAACTTCATTCACGAAATGACTCACGCGAGTGTATTGAAATCATATCAATGTGATTTGATTAATTACTATTGTGGTACAACAAATACGGTACCGTTGGAATACGGCTCAACGAAAATTGATGGTTCTTATGACAACACGGTTTCAGCGCTAGGAGTCAGCTTAATCAGCCGCCGTAAGGCTTGGTATAGAAGTGATTGCGAAAGAACATTACAAGGGAACTTGCAAGGTTTGATGAGAGTGGCGGAAAGCGGTAATTATGTTCAGTCGCCAGAACCTTATATGTCGGTAGATGAGAAAAAACGACTAAAAGAGCTCAAAGGAAATGGCGATATTCGATTGTTGGACTTTTTAGAAGATATGAACGAACGTGGTTTAGTCGTAAAGTCTAATAAGTTTTTAAAAGCATCAGAAATCAACAAAACACAAATAGATATGGAATTAACAAGGCGAAAAAACTGGATAAAAGATCGTATCAATTACGGTTTAAACGGGATGAGTGGCTTGGGTGATGTTCATTTTGAATACGATACTGTTGTGAACCAAATGCTGACTCAAATGCATTTGTGGGGTTATGATTCTCGCTATGAACTGTTCAGGGCAATAGACCAAGTGGCTTTAGAGGCTTATGAGCGTCGTGTAAGTGCTCTTGAAATCCAGAAGCTGGGAGGAATCACACGCCCAGTGATTGCTATACCTCGCAATATTACTTTTTAAGCACGGCTATAACGTAATGTATTAATTCGTTAGTTCTAAAAAAAGAGGCCCAAAGGCCTCCTGAAATTTGATAAAAAGTTACATGTTCAAGCGTAATTAATGGAAGTAGTTCACCTGTTGTTTCAAGTCGCCCGACAAACCTTGCAATGTGGCTGCGCTGTTTGATGTTTTAGCGACAACATCACGACTCTGCTGATTGAGATTACTTATCTCCGTCGCGTTTGCTGCAATTTCTTGTGACACATGCGCTTGTTCTTCAGAGGTCGCAGCAATCACTTCTGATTGCGCCGCAATGGCCGTCACTTGCATTGTGATACTTTCTAGCGCTAATCCCGCTTGAGTGGCTTGCTCTGTCACTCGTTGACCTTTCGTTTGACTCTCTGACATCATGGTCACAGCACTGTTGGTACACAAACGTAACTGATCAATGATGGCAACAACCTCTTTCACTGATTCTTGCGTACGGTGCGCCAACGTACGCACTTCATCAGCAACCACCGCGAACCCACGTCCTTGTTCACCAGCACGCGCAGCTTCAATGGCTGCATTCAATGCCAACAAGTTCGTTTGTCCTGCTATCTCATCAATCATACGTGTCACGGCCTGAATGTTGTCACTTTCAAGGCTAACTTTATCGATCGCTTCTGCTGACTGACGCAACTGTTCATTGAGATTCGCAATTTCGACACTGACCTGCCCCACCAACTCAGAACCCGAGACACTATCTTCATTGGCTGATCGTACACTGGATGCTATTTCTTCTACTTGCTGCGCCACAGATTGCGCCGACGATGCCATTTCTTCGATGGCAGTGACCACTTGTTCCACTTGATCCTGTTGCTTTTCAGACTGCGACAAACAGGCACTGGCATCACTTGATACGCTATCAGCTTGCGTTTGAACTGCATCACTGGTGGTGCGAATTTGACTAACAAGCTCATTAAGATTGTGTGCCATATGACGCACACCATAAGTTAGGCGCTCAATTTCATTGTGAGACTGCGCTTCTCCGCCCGTCATAGACAGACTAACTTCGCCTTCCCCCAGACGATCCATATAACCAGAAAGCTCCGTCAGTGGGCGGGTCATTTTATTGAGTAAAATACTCAAACAAACAAACGTTACTGTGCCGACCACCACAGAAATCATGATGATCAAATTCAACAGATCTTGGCTAGCTTTGGTTACTTCACTGACAAATGTGCCACCCAACAGCTTCCAGTTCCAGCCTGGTACTTCGGTGTACACCACATATTTTTCGCCAATCACACCTTGATATTCAAAGGGGTAAAATAACACTCCACTTGTCTGATTAAAGATCTGACCAAACGGTTTATTACCATTGTAATCACTAATAGTTGTTATCGACTTATTACCCACGGGTTGAGTAGGATGATAAAGATATACCCCAAGCCGGTTAGGATCATTATCTGTTACGAATGTATACCCAGTGTCACCCCAAGAGATATTGCCTAGATTTGCAAAAATAGCTTTCGTTGCGGCTTCAATTGGTAATCCAATGAAAGAGATACCTTGAATCTGACCATGAGTATCTTTGATCGGGGAATAATATGTTAAGTAAGCATGCCCAAACAGCGTAACTTTTGCGTAGTACGGTTTACCACTTCTCAAAGCGGCATAGCCAGGGTGGTTTTTCCCTAATAAAGTGCCTACCGCACGCTCTCCACTTTGAGTTTTTAGTGAGGTGGCTACTCGTAAGAAGTCACCTTGTGAGGCAAGGAATAAAGTTGCTACAGCACCGGTGTCTTGAGTGAAGCGATCAATCGTTGTTATGTTCCCCACCAAAGATTGATCATTGATAAAGGCATTAACGACCTGTTGGCCTTGATACTGGGTTAGCTCACCATTAAACGTAATCCCATGCAAATAACCATTACGAAAAGCACTTTCTAATTGCTTGGCATTGTCTAAATATATATCAAATTGACTCGCAATCGTGTCAGCCAGCGCATTAAGTTTTGACTGATGCTCTTCCATGGTTTCTTTTAACAACACATCAGAAGCGTTTTGATACACCATGGTTGCGATTGAAGAAAATGAAATAATCAAAAAGAGGCTAATCACCAACCGTAACTGGACGCTAATACTGCTATTTTTTATCTTTTTCCACATGTACATTCAGAGTAAGTCATAGTGACTTCTCCTCCACCGATAAATTTGAAAAAGAATGATGCATAGAATTTTTTGATGTGTAAATTACCAGACATGCATAAATCAAATAGAAATACAGTTACCTTGATCTAAGTTAGCTTAATGTGTGCCAATTTGGGTGATTTACGTGCGAGATGTAAAAAAAATCCCCCATTCAATCATAACTAATTACCTTATATATAAGCCACTTAGCGCATATTGATTGTTTGATTAATAGGGGGGCTCTTTAGGAGAAGAATGTTTTACTGCAGGGTTTTATGGGCACTTTCGTCAATTAACGCAAGCAAAGCTGTTTCATGAAACCATGAATCGAATTGTTTACTCTATTTGCTCTGTGATTGACGATCTGCTGGGTGATTCACACCATCACTAACTGGCACTTCACCTAATTCATACGGGTTAATGCCGTCTAAACACCCTACATTGATCCCGAATTCCGTCGGATCTGAGCGCCGTTGGTGATGAGTGTAAATACCACAGTTAGAACAAAAGTAGTGTTTTGCCGTATGGGTATTGAACTGGTACAAACGTAGTACGTCTTCGCCAGCCGTGATAGTCAGGTTGGATAAGGTTACGGATGCCACGATAGCCCCTTTGCGTCGGCACATGGAACAGTCGCAGCGGCGTAATTTTTCCAGCCCATTAGGTAACTTCACGGTAAATTTCACGGCACCGCAATGGCATTGCCCGGTATGAATAGGTTTGAGATCCATTTCTTTTGTATTCCCTTGTTTGTGCTAACTACAAAATAATGTGTGGCAAATAACGAGACATATCTTGAGTGACTTTTGATTTGTCTTCTCTTATCGAGATCCCTCCCGGTTTGTCGTTAACCAGCCAACTGCCAATTAGGGTGTAATAATCACCAAATTTAGGCAAAGGGTGGTATGCCTGATAGATCACCCCTTCATCACCGTAAGGACCGTCAACTCGCAAGGTTTGCTTGCCATTTTGGACGATGGAAATGTTGGCACCTTCACGTGCAAATAACGGCTTGATAACGTAGTCCCGCAAGCTACTAAGCCCTTTGTCATCCGGGAAGTAGGCGGGCAATAGATTGGGGTGATTATGAAATTTTTGCCATAAAAGGGGCAATAGTGCTTTGTTGCTAATCACCGACTTCCACATGGGTTCCAACCAGTTAACCTTGGCATCGGTTAGGTTTTCTGCATAGTTTTCACGGAACATAAATTCCCAAGGGTACAGTTTGAACATCCAACGAATAGGGCGGCTTGCCATATCGGTGAATTCCCCTCTATTGTTCAAGCCAATATCTTCGATGTGAACAAAGGCAGTCGATAGTCCGGCTTCTTTTGCACAATCTTCCATGTATTGAACAGTGCCACGATCTTCTTCTGTATCATGACAACAAGAAAAGTGCAGTGTTTGGCCTGGCTGAGAATGCGCTAACTCTTTAAAGCGATTGATCAGCAGCTCTTGCAGTAAGTTAAATTGGTCTGCATCACGGCGAATAGCTCCGCTTTTAACTTGATCTTCAAGCCATAGCCATTGCCAGAACCCTGTTTCGAAAAGAGAGGTTGGCGTATCCGCATTGTTTTCATATAGCTTCGCATGCCCTGTACCGTCATAGGCAAAATCTAAGCGAGAATAAAGTGAGGGTTCTTTACGTTGCCATGAATCTAATACGTTTTGCCACATGGCTTCTGGTATTTGGAATTTACGTAACCAATATTCATCTCGTACGACAGTATCTACCACATCAAGACACATCTGGTGTATCTCTTCGGTTGGATCCTCGATATCACGTTCAATTTGCTCTAACGTGAATTGATAATAAGCGGTCTCATCCCAATAAGGGTCTTCATACATCGAGTGAAAGCCAAAGCCATATTCGGCGGCTAATTCACGCCAATGTTTACGTTCCTTACTGTCAATTCTGAGCATTCGTGATTGTCCTTACTGCATACAAAGGGTGTTATACCCAAGTTACCTTGAGGTGGCTTGGGTATAAAGCGTTACGCTACTGAGAATATGACACTTTTCAGCGTGATAGCCAAACTTGAGTTGTAATATTTAAAGACGAATACCGAGGAGGAGCGAGTTAAACGAAGGGATCATTAAAAAGCCAAAGTAAAAGGATTTCCAATGGCTTTATGTACAGTGGTATTTCATACACCTAAATTGATTTAGAAAAGAGATACGGTGTTATGGAATATAAGAGAAGTCGGTTACATGATTTTTTGGTGCTTACTACTTACTACTGCACCATCTAGTATATTAAATTTATATACGGAGTTTTTATCTGTGCATTCAAGTGCCTTCTCCAAGAGGGTGCATGTTCCACCTGCACGGGTGAACATACTTTGAACGACCTTAACCTCGGTGCCTTTATCGATGGCATGTAATTCTTCTGTAGTCACTGGGGCAATACGACCAGATTTCACTAATTTAGGTATATCAAACATACTTGTTGTCTGGCAACCTGCCAATATAAATGGCGACAATGTTATTAGCGCAAGTAGTTTTGAGCATTTCATTTTTATTCCCTTTAAGTGTTGAACGGTGTTTTATATTTTCGTGGAAATTTACCGTCAATAGATTGGCGTGTAAACCTTTTTATATACCTATTGGGAATTTTAATCAGAAAGGTATTCAACTATTGAATGCTTACTTGCCTAAAGCAGGGATGAGGGAAAGGTATTTATTGAAATGTATTGCGGATGCGGCACTCACCAGAAGATGAGTACCGATTTTGAACTGATTTGAAATACTATTCTTTTAAATAGGTACATAAGAATTGTGTAACCGATGTTTCAATCGCTATTTGTTGTTCTTCTGCATTTGCTGGTGGAAGGTGGACTAATATTTGAGGCCAAAACACGATAGCTTTGATTGAGGCAAAAAATTGTTCAGAAGCGACTTTTGGATAAGCGACATCAAGTTTATTGGCTGCAATCCCTGCTTCTATCCATTGAGTTAACCCAATACAACCTTCTAAATCTTGAATTTTTTCTTGCATGATGGTCGCAGATTTACTTGATCGCATACATTCAGATAAAACCATGCGTGCAAGCGAAAGAAATTCATCGCTGCAAAGCAATTTGACTTCTGTTTCTGCTATCGCGGTAAGCTGAGATTTTACTGATGTTGTGGTATTAAATTGAACGTCAGCAATGGTATGAATGTTTGAGAATAGACGCTCAATAATCATGCTAAATAGACTGTCTTTCGTTGGATAATATTTATAAAGCGTTCGCTTAGAGACTTCTGCTTTTTTGGATATTGCTTCCATGCTGGTTTGTTCTAGCCCTTTCTCAGTGAAAAGGGCTATAGCAGCCAGAATAATATTTTCTTGTTTTATTTCAGCAACTTTAACCATATATCACTCAATATTATAAATAAAAGTAAACGTATGTGTTTACTTTGTGGCGGTTCACGTTATCATTAAAAGTATACACCATCGTTTACTTTTGAGGCTAGCATAAATATGAATACCAAGTTGAAAACATCGTTGATTCCTTTAATGAGTGTACTTGGATTGGCTGCCTGTAATGATAGTCCTATTACGGGGGAACATGTTCTGAGTGCTGATTTACGTCAAACGCGTATTGAACAATCAGCTCAATTCTTTGATGGCAAAGTTATTTCTCGTATTCCACAGGTTGAAAACCAAGAGGGTATTGTAAAAACGCTATGGAAATTTTTTGCCCAACGTAGCCAATATAAGCCTTCACAAGCATTACCGTATCAAGATGTTGATATTACACGATTACAAAACCCTAGTGAGCAATTACGTGTGACTTGGCTCGGGCATTCGTCATTATTTATAGAAGCCGACAAAACACGTATTTTAATTGATCCTGTATTTGAATATGCAGCCCCTGCTTTTTTTGCCCGAATGTTTCAGCGTAATGTTGCGGCCCCTGTAAGCCGTGAAGATTTACCATTACCTGATGTGATTGTGATTTCGCATGATCATTATGACCATTTAGAAGAAAATACAGCCCGATTTTATGCCAACAAAGATGTGATGTTTTTTGTGCCGCTAGGGGTTGGACGTCACCTTGAAAAATGGGGTGTTCCACCAACAAATATTAAAGAATTTGATTGGTGGGAAAGTCAGAAAATAAATTCAGTAACCATTACTGCGGCACCAGCCAACCACAATTCAGGTAGAGGGCTGTTTGATTCAAACAAAACGCTATGGGCTTCTTGGGCAATTCAGGCTGATACTGGTAGTGTGTTTTTTAGTGGCGATACTGCTTATGGTGAGCATTTTAAGCAAATAGGCGAACGCTTAGGTCCGTTCGATTTGGCTTTTATTGAAGTTGCAGCCAACTTAAAAGAAGACAGTGGTTATCCTGTTGAAGGCTGGGGGCATATGCAAGCATCTCATACCATGCAGGCACATTTAGATGTTCAAGCTGATAAATTGTTTCCTGTCCATTGGTCAACGTATGAACTTTTTATTCATCAGTGGGATGAGCCTGTAAATGATTTGATTGCAGAAGCGGCTAAATATGATGTTGAGTTAGTGACACCGATGGTAGGTGCTTCTATTGATCTGCCTTTAGCAGAGAAAACGGCGTATTGGTGGCAAGATGTTTATGACAAAGGTGCAGCAATTCCATTGGTGTTTAACTCACAATAATAAGTAACGCTGAAATTGAGATAACAGATTCATTAAAACGTCAGAAACTGTAATTATGATAGTTGGTCTTATGAAGTTGACTGGAGGGAATCATGGAAGTACATATTGCTAAAACCCAACAAGAATTAGAAAGGGCTGCCACTGTTCTTGTGCAATTACGCCCTGCATTTAATATTGCTTCATTGTGTGAACAAATTATTCAACAGCAAAAGCAGGGATATCAAGTCGCTTACGTCGAACTCGATGGGCGAGTTGTTTGTGTGGCAGGCTTTACAGTTAACCTAAAATTGGCGTGGGGTAAATCAATATACGTTGATGATTTGGTTTCCGATTCAGACACACGATCTGTTGGGGCGGGAAAGCACATGATTGACTGGCTAAAGATGTACGCTAAAAACGAAGGATGTAGAGAAATACATTTAGATTCAGGTGTACAGCGTTATGGTGCTCATCGCTTTTATCTTCGTGAAGGCTTTAATATAACATCTCATCATTTTATGCTGAACAACGTCAGTGACTGATTGTTAAGTGCAGGCTTGGTTGAAATGGTAATACCATTCTAGGTAAGTCGTTGATCATAATATTGCGCAGGAAAAATCGCTTATAACTAGGCATGAATTGCAGATAACTAGTGGTTCTAATTACAAAATTCATAACGACGTTATAAGTAGTTTTAACCAGCAAGAATGATCAAATAGTTATGTAGGATGGTATATGATAGCATCCAATAATTCCGATGAGGAGAAGCTTGTTGACCGTTCTTCTTTATTTCATTATTGGCGCTAAAGCCCTTCGACGTTAATCCAATTCCAGCGCCTTTGCACTTCTTGTACTTTCTGGTTGAGAACAATATTCCTAATATCCTCAACAAATTCTTCAATCAAGCTGCCAAATTCCCCCTTTCGGCTGATGACGGCTAACTGTCGGGTGATGCCAGGAGCTGGTAATGGCTGGCATTCCAGTTTATCCAGTAGCTCAAGCTGTCGGGCCAAAAACGTGGGTGAGGAAAGCGACCACCCCAATCCTTCTGCCACCATACCCAGCACGTTATCAGCGCGATCAAGAGAGAATTGACTCTGTGGCTTGTAGTTACGCCAGCGTAGCCAATTGTTGGTTTGGGTTCCTGTCGGTGTCCAGTTTTCATAGGCGATATAAGGCTTGTTTCTTGCCAGCCATTGGATGTCTTTCGTTTCCCAGTTTGCAGGGGTAACAACGACGTATTGCTCTCCCAATAGTGGGAACATGGCGAGATCCTGTGGGATATCCTGATTAGCCATACTGATGATGATATCGGTTTTGCCTGACTGAAGTGAGGTTAGCAATTCTGGTGCGGTGCCAGTTATCTGGTTGATATGGGCAACTTTGGGTTGGAGATATTTGAGCAACTCTATACCCGCAATTTGGGTAACCGAATCGACCATGCCAATACGCAACCGGGGTAGCTTGCCTTTTTCTATCGAGTGCATCCAGTCTTGCAGTTTGCGCGATTCAGCCAGTAGTTTGCTGCCCTGTTCATACAGTTCACGTCCAGCCAGTGTCAGTTTTATTGGACGCTTACTTCTGTCTAGCAGTTTGCTGTCAAGTATCTGCTCTAGGCTCTGAACCAGCTGTGAAACCGCAGATTGGGTTTGATTAAGCTGTTGGGCCGCTTTGCTAAATGAGCCGGTCTCGACCACGGTAATGAAGGTTCTGAGTTGGCGAAGATCAAAGGCAATATTGTCCATATGTGGCTGCATTATAAGTTGAACTAATACTCTCTATTATATTCTCCACTGCTAGCTAAGTTCGGAGTTACGTCAAAAAATCAAACAAAGCCATGGCATAGAATCCTAGTTATTCCGAAAGTACTTAAAAAGTATTTCCAAAATATCTAAAAAATGCAGGGCTTAGCGATGAGAAAAGAAACGGATGTATTAGGCGAGATGATGTTACCCGATGAGGTTTACTACGGTATTCAGACTGTTCGTGCCCGTGATAACTTTGCTGTATCTGGTCGTACGGCGGTAGATGTACCGCATTATTTGTGGGCCGTAGCGGCTATCAAGCAAGCTGCAGCTAAAGCTAACTGCAAAATTGGTGCGCTAGACGCCACTGTGGCCAAAGCGATTGTACAGGCTTCACAGGAAATGATGGATCACCGTTTCGATGATCAGTTCCCGATTGATATTTTTCAAGGTGGCGGCGGAACCTCGACCAATATGAACGCCAATGAGGTGATAGCAAATCGCGCTAACGAAATTCTTACCGGAAAGAAAGGCTATGATGTTGTACATCCCAATACTCACGTCAATATGGGGCAGTCGACTAACGATGTGATCCCTGCAGCGATGAAGATGACTTGCCGTATTAACTTACATGCGCTGATCGCAGAGGTCGCAGCACTTGAAGTCATGCTGGAAGAGAAAACCCAAGCATTTGATCACGTGGTGAAGCTGGCGAGAACCTGCCTGCAAGATGCGGTGCCGATTACTCTTGGCCAGCAATTCAGCGGCTATTTACATCAAGTTCGCCGTCTGCATCAATCGTTGAAAACAGCAAGCGAACAAACACTTGATTTACCGTTAGGTGCTACGGCGGTTGGTACGGGCTTGTCTACGCATGAGGGCTACCTAGAGCAGGTATATATCGAGCTTCGGGAAATATCGGGTGAACAGTTTATTGCTGAAGATAACTTCTTCGACGGTTTGCAAAATGGCGATACCTACCTTGAAGTTGCAGCCCAAATGAAAAAGTTGGCTGCATTTTTATCTAAGATGGCAACTGATTTTCGTCTTCAGGGAAGTGGTCCGCGTGCTGGTTTCAACGAATTATTCTTACCCGCTGTTCAGCCAGGCTCTTCAATTATGCCGGGCAAAATTAACCCTGTGATGCCAGAACTGATCAATCAAATTGCCTATCAGGTAATTGGTAATGATGTGACTATCACGATGGCGGTTGAAGGTGGCGAGCTGGATCTCAATGTCTGGGAACCCGTAATTATTAAAGCACTGTTTGAGTCGTGTAACTTACTAACCAATGCTATCCCATTGTTTGTTGAAAAGTGTCTGAAAGACTTGTTACCCAACGAGCCTGTTTGTCGTGAATATGCGGAGAAAAGTACCGCATTAGCCACGGTGATAGCGACCCTGTTTGGCTACAAAGTAGGATGCCGTATTGCTGCGAAAGCCTTCGAACAGAACCTACGTGTGCGAGATGTAGTATTAGACGAGCAGTTGCTAACGCCAGAGCAGGCTGACTATTTGTTGGATCCGATGGTTATGACTGATCCCAAAGCCAGTGCGGCGGCTGTCACTCGTTATCAACAGGAAATAGCGACTCCTCAGAAAAACTTGAACTCTGAGGTTAATACTAAGGAGCCGGCATAATGGCTGACTCCTTAATACTGCAAATCGCACGTTGGTGCGTGGGTCTTCGGTTTGAAGATATTCCTGATGAAGTTATCGATATCGCCAAAACAGCATTGACCGATTATGTTGCCGTCACTATTGCCGGTAGCGATATGCCAGTTGCCAAAAATCTTCAACAGTTTGCCATTCAGCGTGCGCCACAGGGTAATTGTAGTGTGTTTGGCACTGAACAAAAAAGCAATATGGCCTATGCCAGTTATGCGAATGGGGCTGCATCTCACGCCCTTGATTTTGATGATGTGAGCTGGGCGACGATTGGTCACCCAACTGTGACTGTCGCTCCCGTGGCCTTTGCTGTAGCCGAAGAGCGGAAGTTGGATGGTGCGAGCATTTTACGAGCTTATATCGCAGGCGTTGAAGCTCAACATCAGATAGCAAGATGGGTGATGCCGCAGTTGTCTGAGCAGGGATGGCATACCACCCCGACGATTGGTGTTTTTGGATCAACTGTTGCTGCTGGGATCCTGCTTGATCTTGATGAAGATACCTTAGCTCATGCGCTGGCGATTGCCGCGTCGTCGGCATCCGGCGTTCGAGGGAACTTCGGTAGTCAAACCAAAGCGATGCATGCAGGGTTGGCAGCGTTTAACGGTATCAATGCCGTTGAGTTGGCAATGATTGGTGTAACAGGGAAGCCCAATGTGATTGAGTCTGCTGATGGTTTCGCTCAGTGTTTCACCGGTATTACTACCCTCGAAGGGGCAGAGGTGACATTGGGTAAATACTGGGACCTGAAAGAAAACGGTCTGGTTTTTAAGCAATATCCGTGTTGTAGCGGCAGCCATCCTGCCATTGATTGTTGGGATGCTTTTTTGCAAGAAAGGTCACTAGGTGCTGATGACATTGAGTATTTACAGGTTGGCGTGAGCTTACTGGGGCCAAGAGAGCTGGTGTGTAATTGCCCCCAAAATGCCATTGAGGCTAAGTTTTCAATGCCATATGCCCTTGCTGCTCGATTGATTCATGGTGGGGTGGGTTTGACTGAATTTACCGATGAAGCGGTATTGGATCAGCGTATTCAGGCGCTGATGCCGAAGATTCAGATGCGTATTGATCCCGAACTCGAAGAACTGGGATTTATCGGTACGGCTCCTGTCAAAATCAGGGTTTATCTAAAAAATGGCGAGATGATCAGCCTCGATAACGATCTCGCGAAAGGTAACCCAGAAAAGCCCTTTTTACAGGAAGAAATAGACCGGAAGTTTATGGCCTGTGTTGTAGCCAAATATGGCGAAAATCGATGCCTGTACTGGCTAACAGTATTAGCGCATTTAGAAACTGCAACGTATGAAGAACTTAACCAACTCCTGAATTAATAACGGGAGTGGAAGGAGGTATCCAATGATTATATTTCAAATAGTATTGTTATTAAGCGCGATTATTCTTGCTGCTCGTTTAGGTGGTATCGGGGTAGGGTTGGCGGGTGGTTTAGGAATGGCGATTGCTGTTCTTGGGCTTGGCTTACCACCGGGAGATATTCCGGTCTCGGTGATTTTGATCATTATGTCCGTGATCTTGGCGCTATCGGTGATGCAGCAAGCGGGCGGTATGAACTACATGGTAAATTGCGCTGAAAAAATGCTGCGTAATAACCCTAAGTACATCAATATTCTGGCTCCAGCCACTACTTTTGTGCTAACGACACTTGCGGGCACGGGTTATACGGCAATGTCGGTATTGAATGTTATCCAGCAAGTCGCCAAGGAAAACGGGGTTCGTCCTAGCCAGCCGCTAAGCTCGGCAGTTGTTGCCTCTCAAATCGCGATTACCGCTTCTCCGATTTCGGCAGCGACCGCTGCGATGTACGTCGTGGTTGAAACTATGGGGGTAAGTTTTGGCACTGCGCTAAGCGTGATCATGCCTGCTGCTTTGTTTGGTACTGTTGTTGCCTCATTCGTAGCAAGTCGGCAGGGGTGTGAGCTGAAAGATGATCCAATCTTCAAAGAACGTGTCGAGAAAGGGTTGGTAAACTTTACGCCGGAAGAGCAGAAACAGATTGAACCGACGATTGAAGCCAAGCGTTCGGTGTGGTTGTTCCTTGGCGGTGTGTTATTTATTGTCGCCTTGTTGTTGTTTAAACCGCTGCTAGGTCATGCCTTGGGTTCTCGTGACATTATCGTTATTGTGATGCTGCTAACCAGCTTTATTATGGCAATGGTGTGTAAGGTTCAGCTTACTTCAATCAAGAAAGCGCCGATTTTTGCTGATGGTGCAGAAAGCTTAGTCGTGATCCTCGGTATTGTTTGGTTGAGCTCAACCATTATTGGGGTGCATATTCCTGAGATAAAAATACTGGCGGGTGATGTACTAAATGAGTATCCGGCGCTGCTGGCGGTCGTCTTCTTTGGTACATCGGCTTTGCTGTTTAGCCAAGGAGCAACCAGTGCTTTGTTAGTGCCAATTGCAGCGTCGTTAAATGTTGACCCAGCTACAATCTTGGCCAGTTTTGTTGCGGTGAGTGCGCTGTATATGACCAATATTTATCCAACAACGGCTTTCGCCATTGCAACGGATGACACTGGCTCTTTCCTCAGCAGTCGGTGGAATGGCTCCTTCATTGTTAACCATCCGTTCTTCCTGCCGGGCATGTTGGGTATCGTGGCTGCTGTACCGTTCGGTTTTATACTGGCGAATATTTTTGTCTAGCAGGCTCAAAAGATGGTGTTTGGCGTTATTGCCTTTGTAAGGCTGGTTATGATAGTTAAACCCAGCCTTATATTAGTGGTAATGAAATATTGAACGTTATTTGAGCGCTTCAACAAAGCCCTAAATGCAAGTTTAGCTAACGACTTTTTTCTTATGTATTAGTCTTATTATACTCGAATTATTTTTAGGCTGAGAGTAAGTACATGCTGACATGCGTAAATATGACAACTGAACGATTTAGGATATCTGGCGCTAAGGCTTTGTTGTTAATAGGATTGCTCTATGCGCCTGTAGGGCATACCGAAGATCGTGATCTTCGTGCCTTTCAGCATGGCTTAGATATTCTGCCGTTACCGAATGGCCACTATGTGTCAATTTGGTCTTCTGTTGTATCAGAGAAATTACAATTATCAAATAATGATAAGGAATGGAGCCATGACGTATATATGGCTTCATTTTCCAATCTCTCTACGCGACTCTCTCCTGAATTATTAATTTCTGCACCTGATCATACTGCTCAAGAGCCTGCAAGCTCAGCAATAAGCCGTGATGGTCATATCATGGTGACGATGGAAGATGCTTATCAGGCTAAGCATGAATTAATGCAATCTTATGCCGTGTTTGATACTCAATTTAAATCGATAGCCCCTTACCAACAAGTTGCTTTTGATGGCGGGCATTCGGGGCATGTTGCTGCTGTTGATAATCTCTTTGTTATATTCTTTTCTGAAGGGTGGGTAGACGGAGGCGGGGTTGATGATCTTGGCTCGGGTGATGATGTATTGCTTAAAACTTATAATTCAATAGGAAAAGAGCTAGGGCTGCTTTCTGTATCTGTTGGTGACAATCATCGTGATTGGTGGCCAATATTAGCGGGTTCTCAGCATGTTGCACTATTGCTATGGCAGAGATTTGTTGATGATAAAACAGATGCTCAATTAATGTATTCGATTTATGATCCAATAAAAAACACCTTGCTTAAGCAACCAGTGGTACTCCGTGACGATGTTCAGTACTACACGTATGATGTGCAATTTTTGCCTACCGTGAATCGATTCTTAATTACTGGCACGAAGGAAAATAATACAGGGTTCGCATACTTAATTGATGAGCAAGGGTCCGTTGTAAGTGCACTCAGCATGTTACCTCCTTTTGTGCGTGAAGCTCAGCCTGCGATTATTGATTACCAAAATGAAATGGAGCCACATAAGGTAGTGGAAAGAGTTGTCTATCCCATTGCCCCGTCGGGTTTGGTTGTACTTGATGTGAATAAAACCAGCATTAGCATCAAGCAGCGATTATACGATCCTTATTTATGGCAATATATCGGTACTGATGGGGTGTTTTTAGATGAACAAACCGTTTATTTTCACACATTGTCGCAATATGGATTAAAAGAGATGCGTTGGCATATTCAAAAATAAAGCTTTGTTGATGAAGTATTGATTCTTCGATCTTTTTATCATTCTATTTTTATGCTGCGTAGATATATTACGCATCAATTACGACAACAGATACTAGCAACATATTGATACTGCTTTAACTATCTCATTAATCAGAATTAAGACCTGCCATTTAAATATACCCTGAATTATAGGGTAGCTACGGTAATAAATATCAGCGTTTTTGACTGTCTTTACAGTTAGAGGAAATATGCGACTTACCTTTGTTGAGGTAGTTACCTGTATAAATTAATAATAATGAGTTTGCTAGGTTTTGGTATCTTATGACTACTTCCAATGTATTGGTTATGGTCGTTATTTTGACTACTGTTGTTGCCTGCAATGATAGTTCTGATGACACATTGAATAACGACGAGCTAAACAATGAAACTCCCACTGTCGTTTCCGATAGTACTGTAAATGCAGAAGAAAACACTGAAAATTCTGAGGAAAATAATACCTCACCGCCTGATGATACTATTGATCCATCACCAGCAGACCCTCCACCAGAAGAGCCGATAGTACAGCTATTCGATAAGGATGGTTTACCACTGCCTGATTTGAGTATTCTCCACGACTACGAAGCTTATTTAAATGCGAGACCAAGCTATTACATGGACGCAGGTGCGCGTTTTGGTAATGTGGTCGATCAAGATAATACGCCTGCAGATAACAATGTTTCGAATGCGGGGGCAATGCTTGGTCGAGTGCTTTTCTACGATATTCGCTTGTCGGCTAACAATACTGTGGCTTGTGCGTCTTGCCATATTCAGCTACATGGGTTCTCTGATCCTGAAGTGCTGAGCAATGGCTTTGATGGCGGTAAAACAGGTCGTCATTCTATGGGGTTAACCAATGCCACTTATTATTCTAGAGGCCGTTTCTTCTGGGATGAGCGAGCGGGTACGCTAGAAGAGCAGGTGCTAATGCCCATTCAAGATAGTGTTGAAATGGGAATGAACTTACTCGATCTTGAAGTTAAGTTAGGACTAACCAGTTTTTATGCTCCTCTATTTTTAGCTGCATTCGGTGACGAGGCAATTACCAGCGATCGTATATCAAGAGCACTAGCACAGTTTATTCGCTCTATGGTGAGTTATGGTTCTAAATATGACCAAGCCTTTGCGGTAGGTGGCTCTGATACTCCGGATTTTAGCGCCGTTTTTTCTGAGCAAGAACTACGAGGCTTAGAGCTTTTCTCTGGTGTGCCAGATGATAATTCAGATTCACTTGGCTGTGATATTTGTCACCAGACATCAGCGCATGCGGCCGACAATAAACACGTAAATGGTTTAGATGCCAATACAAGTGCTGATCAAGGTGTGGGAGGTGGTTTCTTCAAAGTACCCTCATTGCGTAATGTCGCGGTAAGAGCCCCTTATATGCATGATGGTCGTTTTAGTAACTTAGCCGAAGTGATTGAATTTTATAATAGCGGTGTTCAGGCGCACCCTAATTTAGCCCCTGCGCTAAGGCGAAGGAATTCTTCTAGCGGTCGTCCGGTACGTTTTGATCTTAACCAAGAAGAGAAAGAGGCGTTGGTCATGTTTCTTGAAGCATTAACTGACGAAGCGTTTTTAGTGAATCCCATCTTCAGCAACCCTTTTCCTGAGGTTATAAATGAAGAAAGCGAGCCTGAATCATAAATAATGACTCGACTCGCTAGTATGCTATTAATGCTTCATTAATGACGTTTGGATTGCGGGGGGAGGGTTTATCCACCCCATCCTTTACTACCGGATGATGACTTGCTGCTGTTCCAGCTCGACTTCGCTGAAACCGTTGAGCCAAACCCACCACGAGAGATCGTACGGTTGACTGTTGCCTTGGGTTTCATCTGATCTTTAGATACTCGGACTTTGGTTTTTTTATAGCTACTACGGCCGTAATCATTACCATCTGCCGTCGTCCAGCGATCATAAAAAATACTACCTGGGTATGATGAGCGGAACATTGGCTGTGAATAATAGCCACGGTTGTTGTTGTTAATCATCCGGCTGAACATGAAGCCTGCCATTGCTGGCATAAACCAATTATTCTGTTGCGACTGTACACAAGCATTGTTACCAAACTCTGCTGCACAGTCGTATTGGGTTTGATATTTTGGTGCTGTGCGCTCTGCTTCTGCTAGCGCATTCTGATAGGCAGCTTGGCACTCACTGGTGTAGCTAGGGTTGTCATCGACACAGTCGTTTAACCCTTGATAAATGGATGCTTCACTGCTGTTATCAGTACATCCAGATAACACACCTGCAAAAGCGACAGTAACTGGCGCAACAGAATATGTGCGCCAATTTTTTCGCATACTGGCTAGTACAACCTGATTACTTCGTTTCATTTTGGCTGCTCCTAGTAAGTCATACAAGCGGCATTCAGTAGACCAACAGATACAGAGGTTGCCGCCATAAGAATACCTGCCGGTATTTCGCCAGCTTCAATACGTTCAACAATTTTTGGCATAAAACCAAAGCGAACTATAACGAAAGCAATAAGCTGAGCAAGAAGCGCCACAATGCCCCAAACGGCAAAGTCGACTAAGTTTACCGAGTTACTTGCAGCCCCAGCAATGGCAATGCTGTAACCAATAATTGAACCCGCCAACGCGATTGCAGCCGCGATATTTTTATCTTCTTTAACCAGTTTCCATTCGTCGTGTGGCGTAATGCGAACATAGACAAATTTAAACAACATCAAGAAAGCCAATGACATTGAGAAATAGAGAAGAAAAGAGCCAAGGCCTGCCAGCGAATTTGCTAAAACATCCATGTGGATTCCTAAATAAGTAAGTTATTACAAACTAGCCAATGAGCTTAAAGTCTGTAGGGGATAGATTTATACCTGTGCTAGTGGCTAAGCAGCGTTCGGCACGGTTATGGATTATCTTTTCTTCACCTGAGACTAAAACAGATTCAAAAATGTCATTGCCCACTTCACGTTCATAGATCATAACAAATTGATCGGTCTCGCTAATTGAACCATTTTCGAGCCAGGTTTTTTCTGTCATCGCGACGGGTTTACTGTTGTCCCATACTTTATCAAACGTATGGCCTTCGAGTTCCCACGTTGGCTGTACAATTTGGTTATGGAGCAAATGCTTCCATTCCGATTCCGTATCAATCGGTTTGGTATTGTAGAAGTAATACAGTTTCACTTCACTAACATCGGCTTCTGTTTCACCTTGGGTTAGCACTTGAATAAAGCCTTCGTCATCCGTGTAGTAGCGGATTAAACGCGTTTGCTCATCAAGCTGAACGACGCCAACGGCTTTGATAAGCTGAGTACGTGATGCACCCTCGATAACAAGATCCGGTTCAATAAGGCGAAGTTTAAGATCATCTAGTTCAAACGCCCCACCAAGCCTTAATCCTAAGATTTCAGGGCTTTTAGGTACGCTAACTTCAGGCGTTGTTTTCTTTTTAAACCAATTAAACATGTTGCTTCCTAAACGGTTTCAGAAGAATATCAAATAGAGATTTATTATTTCCAATTGAACTTGTTAATACGTTCATCAGAGATATAAAAAAGTTTAGCCCCTGGTGGTACTTCACGCTGTAGCGAAGGGTTTAGCTCTACGCCATCCCCCGTATCAATCGCAATGAGAGTCGCATCGTGTTCTTGCTTAAAGAGGGTGAATAAAATAGCGATAGTTGTAATGGCTGAACCACTTGGGTAAGTGACCGAGTATTGAGTCATGCCCTGATCCGTACTCAGCAATTCGTGGTGTAACTCGCTTGAACCAGGGTCAACCGCTGCCTTTGCTAACATCTCTACCGCGACAGAGGGAATGCATTCAGCATTCGGACAATGCTGCTTAAGCAACTGGCTTAAGGATTCGTCATTGAAATAGGCAAGTAGGTGTGCGGTAGGGTTTTTATTGGCACAGTATAAAGCCGCCGATAGCGTTACGTTGTCTTCGGGATTATCAATCACAATACAGCTTGCTTGTTCAATGCTTGCTCGTGCCATCCCTTCATTATCGGTAAAGCTCGCCACACGGACAAACTCCACTTCACCCGGTAATGGATTTTCTATTTCAGGGCGCACACATAATACGATAGGGCGGTTGCCTCTTTCTTCATGTTGCAGCATTTTTATCAGATGCAAGGTGCGCTGTGCATTCCAGCCAAGCACTAAAATATGATTGTCCACTTTAAGACTCCGTCTTCCCAACAGGCCACTTTTCCAATAAGTAATGAAAAATCCTGCAATACGCCCAACACCGAGTGCAAATAACCCAAGTCCACCGGGAATAATGAATAAAGAAACGACCCACTTACCCATCACAGTGGTTGGTGACATGTCACCATAGCCAACTGTTGATGCTGTTACGAATAGATAATAAACAAAATCGGTAAGTGAGTGCGTAAGTGCACGCTCACCGGCCATCATAAGTAATAGCCAGCTTATTGCACTATAACCAAGCAAGGTAAGTAAAAGGTTTCGTCCATTCAACTGCCCTAAGTTTTTTACGGCCCAACGTTGAAAGAGAATCCATATCGACATTAATTACCTCCTTGTCGCTATCCTTCAATATTATAACGAAGGATAGTCTAATTACTTACCTAAAATACGCGCAAGTTCATCTTCTGCCGATGATTTTCCGCCAGCGGTGATACCCGCTTCAGCCAGTTTTTTATCAAGGCTACTACCAGATTGCTCTTCAGCCATTTCTGCTGCAGCTTCAAGTTGTGCTGATTTCTCTGTTTGGCGTTGTTTAATACGCTCTAGTGATTCAACAGCTGTATGCATTTTAGCATTGGCACCCACGTTAGTCGCTGATACTGCTGATTGTGCTTTTTGTACTGCTTCGTTCGCTTTCACAACATCAACCTGTTGTTCTAGCTGGCGTAGTTTGTCTTTTGCTTGTGCAATATTAGTGCGCATGCTTTGCTCTGATTTTACAAACTGATCAAGGTATGTTTGCTCAGCTTGCTGTTCGTTACGCAGTGCAGCCACTTTTTGTGCGCATTCAAGAGCCAGTTCTTGCTGACCTTTTTCCATTGCGCCACGTGCATGGCCTTCATATTCTGTAATGCCGTTGTTGAATGCTTCTACTTTCTGCTGTGACATTTTACGTTTTGCAACAATGCTAACAAGTGCTTCATCTGAACGACGAAGTTCCTGTTTTGCTTCACGGATTTCTTGATCAAGAATACGCAGTGCTTGACCATCAGCTACAGATTCAGCTGCGTCGTTTGCTCCGCCTTTAATTGCGGTAAATAATTTTTTCCAAACGCTCATTATACTGTCTCCACTAGGTGTTCTTGGTAAAGCTCGATAAATGCTTCTACATTTCGGAATAAAGTTGCTACTTCAATAACAACACTCTGTGCATTGGATTGAGAAGATAAAGAACCAAATGCAATGTAATAGCTGTGACCATCAATAGTATTAATACCAATGGTAGATAACGGGAACATCATGTGTGTACGTAAGATTTCATCATTCAGCGCGTTTACGTCTTTAACTTGATCGTGAGGAAATAATAATACTTCAACAAGAATCTGCTCACCTGCAACGGCAAGGTACGCTTCGATGTTATCTTCATTACGTAGAACAAGTGTTTGCTCATTGGCTTCAACCTGCCAACCTTCATGCTCATTTAGAATTGGAAGAAGATCTAATAATTGCCACGCCATAGTCGATACCTTATATGTGAGTAGTAATACTTACTTTATACCCAAGTTACCTCAAGTTGCTCGTTTCAGCGAGAATTTATTGGGCTCTAGGCAAGGCGCTAATTTATAGACCTAGTGGTTCTACGTTGAAAATTAGCAACGCCGTATAGAGTCCAATAAAACTCGCCCTTCGGGAGTGACTTCAACATGTCTACTTCTGTGTCAAATATGTTTGAAAGGGAGTCCATTCCTACACATATTCTCCTTGAATTAAACACCTTGAAGTCACTCTGAATCCTGCATCTTGAGGTAACTTGGGTATACATCTTTTTGCCTGTACATAGGCATAATAACCAGTTGTTTTATTAGGTTCGTTAAATACGTAAATGTTCAATCTGATATTCAATATACCTGAAAGATGTAGAGCATATCCTACAGTATGAATTTATAGCGTTAAAAAATCAGAGTATTTTTGCAATTTTGATGATTTTTTGTGACCAAATGTGAAGTTTGAGTTGGATGGAAACATAATACGGTGCGTTATTCCGTTATTGATGGATGTATCATCAATTGTGTTGGTTTTTTGAATGATATTTCTTGGGTGAATGTATTTGATGAGCATAGCCGGAGAAGAACTGAGTGTGGACAGTATAACGAGAGTAAAAAAAGCTATGTCTGAGCAAACTGTTGTAGGTCGATCATACTTAATTTATGTGTGAGAAACTGCAATGATTTACCTCGATACTGGTGTACCTCTTGTCTTAAGACATGTATTAGGGGAATTATTTAGGCTGGCGTCGAATGCTAGAGCGTTATCAAACAGGAATAACCCCAGAAGATTGCTTATTAGAAGCTGCTGGACGCATGCCGCAACAGCTTATTCAGACATAGCCTTTTTAGTTCCCTAAAATTTTTATACCGGGTTCAGGCTATTTTAAGTAATAACGAGGGTTTGCTTGCCCCCACATGGTATATAACTCAGGGAAAATCAATTTTGAGTAATCTTCCATTTCAGCCACACTAATCTGTGCGTTTTTTTGTTTGCCAAATAGTGTAACTTCTTGACCTTGCTTCACTCCTTTTATGTCTGTGATATCAACAATGGAGGTATTCATTGATGTGACACCGACGACTTTCGCACGTTGTCCATTGATAATGACATCGGCCTGATTTCCCATTCTACGAGGGTAACCATCTGAGTAGCCAACGGGAAGGTTTGCAAGTACGCTATCTCGCTTGGTTATATACGTACTGTCATAGCCCACGGTCTGGTTGGCAGGGAGTTGGTGTATAGAAGCAATTCGAGTTTTGAAAGAAACAATCGATGGGTATTCTGGATTGGTCGGCAGATCGCCATACAATACACCGCCAGGACGTACCATATCTAATTGCGCTTCCGGTACATTTAGTGAAACATAAGAATTAGCCACGTGAAGAGTTAATTCGTCACGTTTTAAATCAGCTTGTTTGATGAGCCAAGATGAATCTGTTTGAAAGTTCTTTAATTTTGCTCGTACTTCATCAGCATTGTAGTTTGGAAAGTGCGTCATTATGCCGACAATGTTTAAGTTAGCTTGCGTTGCAATATCAAGAGCTTCTGCTTTTCCTTGCTCAGTGGACATGTCAATACCATTTCGACCCATTCCACCGTCATTTAATGCTAAATGGACGTTGATTTTTTGATTGCGCTCTACTCCTAACTCAGCAATGAATTTTGCTTGTTGGTGGCTACCAATCAACTCTTCGATGTTGAGATCTAAACTCTGTTTGATCTCTCCTAAACTTGCAGAGCGAACACGGAGCAACTGCCCCTTAAAGCCGCTTTCTCGTACTGCTCGAGCTTCTGCATTACTCGCAATCGCCACGCAAGGAATCTGTTGTTCAAGAATGGTTGGCATTAAGCCAAATATGCCATTCCCATAAGCATCGGCCTTCATCACTGCACAAATTTTAGTATCAGCTTTAATGTGTGATTTGAACTGTTCTATATTGGATTTAAACTGACCCAAGCTTACTTCTAGCCAAGAATTTGATTGTTGAATTGACTGCTCACTTGGTAGATTTTGATCAATGACTAGTGGCGCACTGTAAATAGAAAACGATGGAAAAGTAATCGCCAACGATAATAGCGTCATTTTAAAATTCATGGTGTCTCCATAAGGTAAGTTAATGAGATTAATTGAGTTTGAAACGACTCATTGCTTCATGTAATGAGGAAGATAATTGACTAAGTTCATTGCACGCTAACGCCGTTTGTTTTGACCCTTCGGCGACTTCTTGAGAGGCAACATGGATTGTTTCTATATGGCGACTTAAATCTTCCGCCACAGAATCTTGTTGACTACAAGCACTTGCGATCTGTGTGCCCATATCAGAGATGTTGGATACGGAATGCTCAATCGAATTCATTAACTGAAGAGAACGGTGGCCTTGTTCTGAATAGGTTTCAATACATTCACAGGATTTCACTGTTGCTACTTTAGCGTGTTTGGCAAGTACTTGTAGTTTTTCAATAACCGCTGTTATTTCTCCAGTTGAGTCCTGAGTGCGCCCTGCAAGAGTACGAACTTCATCAGCCACGACAGCAAAACCTCGGCCAGATTCACCAGCTCGTGCTGCTTCAATGGCTGCGTTTAATGCAAGAAGGTTGGTTTGATCGGCAATGCCACGGATCACATCAACGATAATGTTAATTTGGTGAGACTGCTCTTCTAACGCTGATACCGTATTGCCTGCATCATCAATAACTCCGGCGATTTCTTTAATAGAATCTACCATCGCTTTGTTGTCTTTCGCTCCATCTTTCGCTTGTTGATTAGCTTCACTAGCCTGACTTGCGGAATGCTCAGTGTTGTAGGCAACATCGGCAACTGACGCTTTCATTTCTGTCATAGCTGCTGCGATTTGAGCAATTTGATGCTGTTGGCCGTGCATTCCTTTTGTGGATGTATCTGAAATGTGAGTCATTTCTTCTACTGCACTGCTTAGTTGTGTTACAGCCGAAATAATTTCATCGATCAATTGACGCAAGTTATTTTGCATTTGTGATGAGGCGTCTGCTAACGACCCAAGTTCATCATTCCCAATTGCTTCACGATCTAACTGGGTTGATAAGTCGCCTTTTGCAATCGCATTAGCTTGTTTTACAATTAGAGATAGTGGCCCACAAATTAATTTAGAAAGTAATAAGGTAATAACAATCATGAAAATAAAAATGGCTAGGTTGCTGTAAGTTGACATTTGAGACAAGCGACTAATCGAGTCAAGAATTTGTGCGCGGTTGCTATTCATTGCTTGTTTTAGGATGTCAGTTAAGACACTAACTTCAGCTTCGATGATTTTAAATGAAGGATAAGAGTCGGTCAGAAGAATTGAGCGAGCCACTTTCTTATTATTAAGTAACATAGCGCTGTTGAAATTATCTATATAATTAATGTAACGCTGCCAACCACTCATAAGACGTTTGTACGATTCTTCCTCTTCTCCAGGCCAAACGGTTTGCCCATAAGCACGGAGTTCTACTTCAATGTTTTTACGAATTTCTTTATTTTGATTGATCTTTTGGGCAATAGTTTCTTTGGATCCTTCCATGATGAATACCAAAAATTGGCTACGTCGTAAGTTCGCAATTTGATCATGTATACTGTCAACTTTTTCAGATGCAGGCAGGGTATCATCAGTATAATTTAGGAGATTACTGTTGATATTTGTTAGCTCATTATGTAAGAAAAAGGAAAAAAGAAGAATCATCATCGCAATGATTGAGAATGCACCCGCAATTTTTTTACCAATTGTTAAGTGTTTTAGGAACATGAATGTATTACCTATGATCTAATGTGTTTGTTGATGAAAAAACAATTTTTATTCATTTTATTTGACCATCAAAGGCCAGTGGAAATGTTATCGAGTGGTTGATAAATACAGCGATAATATTTGAAAAGGTAATGATGGATAAGAGTGGTATTAATGCGCTAGTGCTAACACTATATTAATCCCCAGCTCTGATTAACAGGGGAAGTGTTCAGCATTGTTGCATATGAAAATTAGTACATTGTTACTTATTACAAAATTGAATTATTTTTATTTTATTCAAGTATTATGTTTATGTAAGGCTTTGCTGTTGGTTAGATTATCTAGTGCAGATGATGTAGTAGTATCAAATGCATTGGATGGTATATCAGCGGTACTGTCACAGTATTGATTGAATTCGTCAAACCCTATGAATTTACTGCCTTTTTTTATAGTGATTTTATTATCATGAACATTTGATTTTATTGGTTCACTGTATTCGTCTTTCATCAAAAAAACACCTTTTTGCATCAGTAATTATGGGAATATTTAGTCGTTATTTTTACGATACTACTCACTGCCTCATAATATATAATTGCCATCCAGTTTTTGTTTTCTATCAGAGAGCGGGACATTACGTTACCATCTTGTTGAACAAATAAATCCACTTCATCATCAAAATAAAAACTTTTAGAATAAAAGCTCGTTAATAATGAACATAGCCTTTCGTCTAAGAGAGCAAAGGTAATTATCAATAGGTAAAATACCCAGTGATGATATCGATACTGATATAGTCGATAATTTAGACCGCAAGAAATTTATGAACAAATTCTATCGGAGTTTAAATATATACAATGCCTTTGAGATTTTTAAATTGTGATGTTTATCTGTCGATTTATATCCTTTTAACTTTGACGGCGGGAAGGTTACTTATTTTTAGTGTTAATATCAATAATTAGTATGATAAAACATATGCTTATGTATTTTAAAGTAGACATTAAAGCTTGGGCGTGTGAAAGTTTTTGTTTCTAATTGCATGATTTAAAAGTATTAATTTTTCATTAATAAAATCAATATAATTTATAGATAAACTGGTACGAACAGTGATTTTAATTTTATTCGTCGCATAGAATTATGGTAAACGTTATAAATATGACGGAGCGCCATTTATTTGTCGCCTATTTTCAAGGCGTTTTATATCAATAAATCGTCTGATTTTCACCATAAGTCTACTTACATTTAATAATGGTTTATATTTATATTGTTCACCTAGTCGTGTGAACTTGGTTACCACCGAACCTTAGCTAGTTTAAGAGGGACTGTTACAACTAATTACATAAGGTTGTACTAGCCAGCGGTAGGGGAAGTTTTTACGTATAAATAACCTCAACGCTGAAGAGGTGGTTCATGACAGCGGATCTCTCGCATAAGAGTTTGAGACTCTTATCTATATAGGAAAGGCGCTTTAATTAATAAAGCACCTTTAATTTATGCCCTCAATTTCAAGAGTTTAATCGACTAACTTTTCACCATAACTTTAGCAATCGATGAAGACGTTTTACCCTCGTTATCGGTTACTGTTAGCTTAAACGTCAGTGTGTTTTCTGCACTTGGTGTAAAGGTGTATGCATATTTGCTATCTGGATAGGCAATCTCAGTTTTTGGTCCACTAACCTGACTCCAATGGTAGCTGACTATTTTACCGTCAGGATCTGATGATTGAGTACCATCTAACGCGGTCCATTGACTGGTTCCACTTATCGCATCTTTAACAACGGCAATAGGCGCTTTGTTGCTATCTTCTACACCTTTTACTGTTATCGTCTGGATTGCTGAGTCAGAAGCTCCTGTTTGGTCGGTAATGGTCAGCTTAAATTTCAGCACAGAACTGTAATTAGGCGTGATCGCATAAGCAAAACGACTATCAGCATAATCGACACGGACTTTTGGCCCCGCAACTTGTTGCCACAAATAAGTTACTTGGCTTCTTTTCGGCACAACAGACTGAGTGCCATCCAACGCTACCCATTGATAAGCTTGCGCGGTGATATTTTCGACTACTCGTGCCTGTGGCACATCGCCCTCAACTTGTATTTGACCTTGATACGCTTTGGCATTGTGCTCGGTAACCGTTAGGCTCATATTTCCTTCAACAGGTACATCAAATTGTGCCACACCATTTTGATCGGTTGTTACAACATGGGCTTCACCAGATGCAGAAACCAACGCAACCCGAGCTTTCGCTAAGCGTCGCTCCCCCTCACGAACAACAACATCAAACTTGGCTTGTGAGCCTTTGGCTAACTGTGATGGATAAGTCACGGTTAATTGGTTTGGTCTTTCAGTTCTTAGCTCAAGTTCCGGATCACCAAACCAGCTAAAGAAACGCGCGGTTAAAATCGCATGGCTATCTTCAGCGCCATAATGGCCAAATAAACGATCTTTGGCGCGGTTCAACGCCATTGCTGGACGCCAAGAGACAGGATAAACAGCACTAGACCACGCACCGTCATAGTCATCCCAAAGACTGTCTAAAATAGCGGCATGCATCAGATCGTTATAACCGGAGTAGCTTACTCTTACTGCGCCTGTAAACCCAACGGCACCACCATTGGCATTGCGCATCCAAGACTCAGCAAATGAATCTTTTCCGTCAAACCAACCTGTAGCGCAGTTCAAGCTAAATACAAACGGGGCCATATTGCCATTGGTTAACGCATTCACTTCTGTTGCGGTGTAATGCGGATCAGCCCAACCTGAACCATTGCCATAACCATGGTCACGGTGCATGACAAAGCCTACACCTTGGTTAATCGCATCAGCAATCTGAACTCGATCGCCATTACCTTGATCTTTCCACACTTGTGGTACTGAACTTGGAGGATTCACACGGGCACTGCCGTAGTTCCAGCCACCATATTTAAGCTCTTTGGTTAAGTCAGCATCCCATTGCAACGCAGTATGGACGCTATAACCTTTATTGAACCTGTCACCTAGACCAGAGAAAAAGTCGTAGTCAGGACCTAAGAAATCGGCAGCGCGGTGCAAATCTTCCATAAACATGCGATCGGCAACCCGATTGGCGTCGCGATCTTGATACTGTCCGGCAAGAAGGACATGTTTGTAACGATCTGAATCCGTCGGATTTTGTTCGTAATTTAAGCTGCGGTTAACCATAGTGGTAATTTGAGCTTCAGTATCCCCCGGTAAACGTCCTATCACTACATCGGAGTATTTATCATCACCGTCAACAAGTGTGTATTCGTAATCGGTATGCCAGCGGTGATCTTTACCGTGGTAAGGGTGACCGACAATTTCATAACCTGGGATATCTTCATGATCACCTACCAAAAGTACATATGAGGTCATAGTACCGTTGCTATAGGCATCTTTAATGTAAGCCTTTATTTGTGCTTGAGTGCTACCGACCTCTGTTATTGTCGCGACGTGCACTTGATAACCCTTCTTACGCTTCCACGCCGCAAGTGGTTCTACCGTTTGTTGAAATCGGTCTGCAGTAATGATCAAGTAATCAGCTTTTTGAGCAGGTGTCAGATCAGCCTTATTTCCTTGCGATGGTACGTTGTCCATTTTTTGCTTTGGTTCAACTTGTTCATCACGTAAGTCAATTACCGCTTTTTTTTTCGCATCAAATTCAAGTTTATCTTCACGCTTTGGCTCTGATGCATCAGACAAAATATAATTAACTTTAAAACGTACTTTCTGTGCGAAACGTACCGTTCCTTCTATTGAATTAAAATCTATGGGACGATATGAAATCACTGCATAACTTTTACCACGAACGCGCACTGTTTCAACGACAGAAATCAGTGGCACCTCACTCTCTGTTAAAGCGTTATAGGCTGCATTATCTTTTACAAATGGCATATGTTGATCGGGACGGTTGCCATCTTCTTCAACTACATCGGGAAATGGTAGCTGCACGGGATCAACCACCATATCGGTATAGGTTTTTGACCACTCGACATTTTCAACCACTAACTCCAGCTCTGCGCCATCTGGAATACGAACCAGTTGTCGATAGCCCGTTAAATTTGGCTTCCCCGGCTCGTTGGGAGCTGCGCCATCAGGCAACATGATTCGATTATAAATATTGCCATCGGCCATTTTGACCTTTGCCAATGTTAGTTCGGTTAACTTCGCTTCAAACACGGCGCTGTGGCCTTGTTTCTCAAGCATTGAAATGTAGTTGCTCGTTTCTCCATTGTTTTTGCCCGAGCGAGTATCCACTGGTGGGGCGAATTGAATAACTTGCTTATCAAATACCGATGCATCGGTATGCTCTAGCGTATGAGTAGCAGCCAAAACCGAAGGTGAAAGGATCGCGAGGGTTAATAGAAGCCTAGCCTGATTTAACTTCATAATATCTCCATATTATTACAAAAAATTATTATTATTCTTAATAGGAATGTGTTGTGAAACTATTACCCTTATTAAGGGCGTGTTGATGGTCTTATTATTTTAATAAGAACTTATTGATAAAGTCCTTATTTATGGTGTTCATATCAAACAATGAAAAACTAATTTATCTATCTACTAAAGCATCAATAAATAATAAAAAGACAGAACTCATCGCTCTTACTATTAATTTAGAGAAGGATAAAGCCGAATAAAATATAAGTGCCAATGGAAAGTAAAGTATAAGCAGAAATGTGTAAAGGTGAATGTGATGCATAACAACGGGTAATGTGTTTTTTTGTGTCATTCATTCAGGGAATGTTACTTTTAACAGTATTACGTTTGGGCGACAGCTGAACTGGAATGCCTATTTAATAGAAATAGATATGGGTCGTGCCTCAAATGGCTTTGGTTATTTTCATTATAATTCTGTTTTAACCTTTGTAGCCCCTGTTGGAATAGTAATTCTATACTCCTAATCGTCTAGGTTCAGTTATTGACGATCATTAATCTGTGTTGATTTGTGTGATGAATGATGCAGATCAATAAAATATTCACTCCCTTCGCATAGTATGCACGCAGTTTCGGAATGAGATGAGGTCTGGTGGCCTTCTCGGTCTTCAAAACCGATGTGAGCTGAATAGGCTCTGGCAGGTTCAATTCCTGCCTCTTCCGCCATTTCAAGCGCTTAAAATGGCTCCTTCAGTACAAACTATGTTTGAAATAAAAGCATAGTCATTGTTATGTCTGGATCAGTTCAAGGAATGCGCCAATGGCTGTCAACACTGCAATTAATTATCGTCTCCCTCAAGTCGAACAACTTCTGCAACATCCTTCTCTACAGACATACATTTTGGCCTTGAGCCGACCTGTTGTGACTGAAATTATTCGCTCTCAGTTTGCCCTTATTCGCCAGTCTGAACGATTTCAAGTACAAGGTGTTGAAGGCGTTGATGTGCTCGCTGCGGTGATAAAAGCCTGTGAGGTTCAGCAGAGTAAGCGCCAAGTGAGAGTGATTAATACCACTGGCATTGCAGTACATACCAACTTAGGTCGCTCGCCAATTGCAACGGAACTCTGGGATAGCGCACGAGAGGTGAATACAGGCTACAGTAACCTCGAGCTAGAACTAGCTACCGGTAAGCGTGGTGGCCGTAATGGTTTGTTACCCACGTTAGTGAATGCATGGCTGGGTGCTGAAGATTGTGTCATCGTCAACAATAACGCGGCGTCTCTTTATTTGATTTTGCATGCACTGGCCGCTGGCAAAGAAGTGATTGTTTCTCGTGGTGAGCAAATACAGATTGGTGGTGGTTTTCGTATTCCCGATATTCTGGCGTTGTCTGGTTGTAAATTGGTTGAGGTGGGCACCACCAATATCACCACCAGCGATGATTATATCAATGCGCTCACCGATAATACTGCGATGGTATTAATGGTGCACCAGTCGAACTTTTCGATTCAAGGATTTACCGAGTCACCGGATATTCAGGATGTGGCCAAGCGTTTGCCTGAGCATGTTCAGTTGGTGGTTGATCAAGGCTCAGGCTTGTCATCAGAACAATACGCCAATAGCGAAACGTCACTTTCCCGATATTTGCATATGGGGGCTGATCTGGTGTGTTTCTCTGGCGATAAGATCCTTGGTGGTCCACAAGCCGGGATAATTGCTGGGCGTCAGGATTTAACTCAAGTGTTGTTGAAAAATCCGATGATGCGGGCATTCCGAGCCGGGCGTATTGTTCTGGCGTTGCTGGAAGAGTTACTGATTAAAAAGCTCAATCAAGAACCTTCAGGTGAAGGTGTTGCACAGCATACTCTTCTGCGTTGCCGACATACCCGTATTTTGGCTGATCGCCTCACAGTAAAATGGTCACCGTATGCTGAGGTCGTTTCGATGGAAATGCAGGTCGGCGGGGGATCTATTCCATCCGAAACCTATGCTTGTTTCGGTCTTGCCTTGTCGCTTCCGGGGAAGGCACAACAACATCTCGATGCCTTTCGGGTAATGCCGACGCCGATTATTGCTTATTTGCATGCTGATCGGCTGATGTTGAATTTGGCGACGCTGCTTGATGATGATCTTCCTCGCTTTGAAGCGCAAATAGAACACTACCTGCAACGTTTCCTGTCAATAGGTTGAATACACGATGATACATACAAAAAATGTGGTGCCTACCTATCAGGCTGTCATTGGGTTAGCAGGCCATGTTGATCATGGGAAGACCGCGTTGATTGAAGCGTTGACAGGCATTGTTACTGCACGGCCTCATGAACAAGTATTGGGGATGACTCAAGATTTGGGTTTCGCGCATTTTCAAGATGATCATGGCAATACGATTGGCGTTATCGATGTGCCAGGACATGAGCGGTATTTGCGCAATATGGTTGCTGGGGTATGGCATCTCAATGCGTTAATTCTGGTGGTGGCAGCCGATGAAGGCTGGATGCCGATGACGACCTCCCATGTTCAGGTTGCCCACGCAATGGGAGTTGAAGAGATCATCTTGTGCGTAAACAAGCGAGACAAGGTTTCGCCTGAGCGGTTGAGTGAAGTAGAAGAACAAGCGCTGGAAAGTGTCATGGAGATGACGGATCTGGTGCCGGAATTGATTTCAGTATCGGCGCTGCAGCCAGATAATATATCTGCGTTACGGCGGTTAGTTATCGAGACTGTTACCCAGACATGCAAGGTACCAATGTCTAGCGAACCAGAGTCTGATTCGTCTACCGACAGGAATTCACCGTTGCTATATGTTGATCGGGCCTTTGTTGTTAATGGGATCGGCACGGTTGTGACTGGTACCTTGGCACAAGGTTGTTTGCGTATTGGCGATAAGGTGCGCTGCTATCCTCAAGGAAAAGTAGGGACTGTCCGTTCGATTCAGGCTTATCACCAACAGTTGGATTCGGTATCGGGAACCTGCCGGGTTGCAGTCAATGTGAAAGGTCTGACTCGTAAGGACGTCGGGCGTGGTCATCTTCTAACCGGCTGCGAGTCGGTGATCCCATTGACCGAACACTGCGTGGTGCGTATCAGTCAAACCAAGACGAAGTTACCCGTTAGGCGTCAACGTGAGGTCGAGGTGGCCATCGGCACATGGCACGGTGTTGCCAAGCTTTGTTATATTCCCGATACACAATTGGCACGGTTGGTTTTTAAGCAGCCGTTACCTCTTCAGTTTGCTCAGCGTGTTGCGATCATTCTCAAAGGAGGAAGTCGCTTGCTGCATGGCGGCGAGGTGGTTTGGTGTGACTTTATTCCATCTGGACGCAAACGACAGATCTATGATGAACTCGACCAACTGCCAGCGGTTTTGACTCCGGAACTGAAATTCCAGATCTTGCTTAACCTTCAGGGATATTTTGATACCAGTAAGGTCGGGATGATCAAGGAATATCAAGGCCGTTATCTTGCTCCATTCATGTTTCAGCCTGAATGGCTGGTAGATATTGAGCATACTCTGCTTACCATGCTGGCCGAGAAAGGCGCGATGGGGATCGGCGAGATTGGCAGCCGACTACGGTTGGATGAGGTTGTACTATCAGTGATTGTACAGGCAATAAAGCAACAAGATAAAGTGCACTTGAGCCAAGGTAAGTGGTGCCTCGGCCAAGGTGACAATGAGGATGATCTGCCTGCCGAAATGTTGGCATTGCTAGAGCAAATTCGAGAATTAGGTAAGGCCGGTCTAGAGCTGAGTAAGGTGTCGGTGGCAGGCGGGAAAAAATGGCTGCGTCAGCTGGCACACTACAAGTACATTACAGCGCTAGATGAAACGATTTATTATGACATGGCCTTGTACCAAGATATCGTTCAAGCGGTGGTTGCGGATCATCAGGCACTGGACCGTATCACGATGAATGATATTAAAACGCGGGCTGGATTAAGCCGAAAATACGCGATTCCACTCGCCAATCGAATGGAAAAAGATGGTTGGGTGAGACGTGACGGCGACGAGCGGATTATTCTCCGCGCTTGGCAATCTGTACCTGTATAAGTGGAAGAAAGACTGATAAAAAATATCGGTAAAAATGACAGTGTAAAGGGCAGACAAATAATTGAGAGAAAGGCGGTAGGCACATCGGTGTCTGCCGCCTTTTTTGTTCCGTGGAAGGTACTGGTAAATAGGGTCTTGGTTAGAGAACCTCTGTCAGTCGACACTATTGTCGATATCGACTGTCGATGACAGTTCTTTGTTGACCTTAGGCCAATGACATAAGTGGCCGTTGCATTTAAACTGTTGATTTTTAGTTGTTAATTGGCGGGATTGATAGGTGGCATAGTACTTGCTATTTAAAGGCTTTAGCAATTGACTAGGAATGTCATGAAAAGCTTTGTAATTGCAGATCCTATGAAGTGTATTGGTTGTGGCACCTGCATGGCTGCGTGCTCAACGGTACATAAAAAAGAAGGTCTGCAAAGCCATCCCCGGCTGACGGTGATCAAGCATGAAGATGCAACAGCACCTGTTATGTGTCGCCATTGTGAAGACGCCCCTTGCGCTAAGGTGTGTCCTGTTCAGGCTATCACCAAAGAAGGCGATCGGGTTTTACTGAACGAGACCCTGTGTATCGGTTGTACGTTGTGTGCCGTAGCCTGCCCGTTTGGTGCGATTGCCTTTGATGGTAGCCGTCCTGTGGCGATGGCAAATAGTTACGATACGTTTATCCCTTCTACTCCTCGATCCAGTAACCCATCTACCTCGGTGCCCAGTACGTTCGGTCAAGACATTCTGGCTTGGGAACCTGGGGTGAAAAGCATTGCCGTGAAATGTGATTTGTGTGGTTTTCGTGACGATGGCCCAGCCTGTGTGGAGGTCTGCCCGACTCAAGCGCTGGTCGTGGTTGATGAAGCGAGTATGACCAAAGCACGTCGAGTGAAACGCCAGTGTGCTGCAGAAAGTTCTGCATTAGTTAAATGTGGAGTAGTAACAGAATGAATCCATTAATTTTAGTTCTATTTGCCTTAATTTGTTATGCCATTGCCGCATTAGTCTCGTTGGTGGGACGCAAGCAGGAACAAGAAAGTTTACGCACTGCAGGGGTGATCAGTGCCTTCGGCGGGTTATTTGGTGTGCTGGCCGGTTTAACCACCATTGTTTGTGGTGATGACTTGGCCGATAAGCTTGGTCGTATTGTCAATATGGATATGCTGTCTGCCTTGATGGTGGTGGTGATATCTGTTGTGACCATGGCAGCTTCTGTCTATTCCATTAATTACCTCAAGGAGTATTTAGGGAAAGGCGGTTGGAAAATAAATATTCTGTTTAATGTTTTTGCTGCCGCGATGACAGCCTTAGTGGTGTCAGCCAATGTAATGCTCTTTATCGTATTTATGGAGATCATTTCACTGGCTTCTTGGCTGATTGTTATCAGTGACGGTAGCGTGGCAAGCAAGAAAGCGGGCTTACAATATTTTATTGCCGATCATGTCGCCAGCGTGTTGATCATGGCGGCATTTTTGATTTTATCGCTGCAGGCTAATAGTTATAGCTTCAGTGCGTTTCCCCATCACCCTGTTACAGGCACCACCGCATCACTGGTGTTTTTATTGGCTTTGGCCGGTTTTGGTATCAAAGCGGCCGGTATTGGTTTTCATGGTTGGCTGGCAAAAGCGTACCCGATTGCACCGTCGTATTGTTCAACCTTGATCTCTTGCGTCATGGTGAAAATCGGTATTTACGGCATTCTAAAAGTTGGTGTGTTATTTCTGGGGGCAACCCAATTATGGTGGGGCTTTCTGGTACTGATTTTTGGAGCTTTATCGTCTGTCCTTGGGGTGATGTATGCCCTCGCTGAGCATGATATTAAACGGTTATTGGCTTACCACACGATTGAGAATATCGGCATCATTTTAATTGGTGTCGGGGTGAGCATGATTGGTATTGCCTCTCATCATCCGACGTTGGCATTACTGGGTTTATTGGGCGCCTTGTATCATCTATTGAACCATGCCGTATTTAAAGGTCTGTTGTGTCTAGGCTCCGGTTCGATTGTCTATCGGATGCACACCAAAGATATGGATAAGATGGGGGGCTTGGGTAAAACCATGCCAAAAACCGCTATTACATTCTTAATTGGTACCTTGGCCATTTGTGCGTTGCCGCCACTTAACGGATTTGTCTCTGAATGGTTTATCTACCAGTCGTTATTTAGCCTCGGAAAAACCGGTAGCGTAGTGAATATGCTAGTAGGGCCTTTTGGCATGGTGATGCTGGCATTAACTGGTGCATTAGCTTGCATGTGTTTCGTCAAGGTTTACGGCATCTGTTTTGCTGGCGCACCCAAAACGGAGCAAGCCGCGACAACCCGTGAAGTGGGACCAGCCATGGTCACCGCGACATCGGCTCTTGCTGTGTTGTGTGTTGTCTTGGGGATCGGTTCGCCATGGATTGCGCCTTATTTCTCCGCGATAGCGTCTTCAATTTTGCATATTGCGCCAGTCTCAGTCGCCAATGGTATGGCGGTTTATCCTGTCGCTGCCGATCAGGCGATTCTGTCTACTCCTGTTATTGCCATTGCACTGGTCTTGTTGACCTTGATGCCTGCGAGCTTGCTATATGCTTTTCGTCAACGTCGCTTGGCTCGTCGTCAGCAAGGTGACCCTTGGGCCTGTGGTTATCAATACGAACACCGTATGACCGTTTCTGCAGCAGGTGTTACGCGTCCAATGCGCCATATGTTTGGTTTTATTTATAACAATCGTCCTCAACATTCGTTGATTGAACGCTACGTTTTGCCACGTCTTTGCCTTACCACTGATGGCAGCCAAAGCGCAGAAGATAACGGCCTTGATAGCCGTAAGGTGTACCTCTTGTGTAGCACTGTTGCGTTATTTGTTGTGTTGTTCTTTCCCTTCATGTTAGGAGTGAGTTGATCATGTCTCCACTTGAAATGCCAACTGCCGGCTGGATTGTATTAGCCGTCGTACAAGCCATGCTCATGTTAGCGCTCGCGCCATTAGCCACTGGATTTTCGCGGGTCATTCGCGCCAAGATTCACTCGCGTAAAGGGCCGGGGGTTTTGCAGGATTACCGTGATATCGGCAAATTACTCCGTCGACAGTCTGTGGCTCCCTCCAATGCTGGATTTATATTTTGGATCATGCCGTGGGTGTTAATTGTCACCATGCTACTGATTGGCATGGCACTGCCAACCATGACTCAGGTATCCCCGTTCCCTATTTCAGGCGACATTATTACCGATATCTATTTACTGGCCATTTTCCGTTTCTTCTTCGCGCTAGCGGGTATTGATTCCAACAGCATGTTTGGTGGATTGGGCAGTAGCCGAGAGCTCACCCTCGGTATTTTGGTTGAACCTATTTTGATCCTGTCAATTGTGGTGGTGGCGCTGGCTATCGGAACAACGGACTTGGGGTATATCAGTCATGCGATGGCAACGACCTCATGGCACCAGCCGTTAACGATGACGTTGGCCGGCGCTGTCTGTGCGTTTGCGCTGTTTATAGAGATGGGCAAATTGCCGTTTGATAGTGCAGAAGCCGAGCAGGAGCTGCAAGAAGGACCAGTGACTGAATATTCTGGTGCCAGTCTGGCGATGGTAAAGCTGGGCCTTGGTCTTAAACAGCTTGTTGTTGCTCAGCTATTTCTGGCTATTTTTATTCCGTGGGGAAAAGCTGCAAGCTTGAGTACTGAAGGGTTGTTTGCTGCCTTCGTCATTTTGTTCTTTAAATTACTGGTGGTGTTTTTGATTGCAGGTATTGCCGAAAACACCATGGCGCGTTTTCGTTTTATGAAAATTCATCGTGCAATTTTTCCTGCTTTTCTAGTGGCCGTATTGGCGCTGGTCTTTTTAATTTTTGGTTGGTAAGTAATGATAATGACAAACAATACAGTTGAGCAATATAGCACCAAACCACAACAGGGTCGGATTGGTAAACAGTATGTCGATGGGGTAAATCATTTCTTTCCGTCAGCCATTATTGATGAAGAGTGGCAGACCGAAAACCAAGTGACAATTACGGTGAAAATGACGGCTTTGGTCGAGGTGATGAAATGGCTTTATTACGATCAGGGCGGCTGGCTAGCGGTGACGTTCGGTAACGATGAGCGTAGCCTAAATGGACACTTCGCGGTTTATCATTCGCTTTCTATGGAAGGTGAGGTGAAGAGTTGGGTCACAGTCAAAATATTGGTTGATGCTGACAGTCAGGAATTTATTTCAGTGACACCGACGATCCCTGCTGCTGTGTGGGGCGAGCGTGAAGTGCGTGACATGTACGGTTTACGTCCGGTAGGGCTGCCAGATGAGCGTCGTTTGGTCTTGCCTGATGACTGGCCTGAAGATCTTCATCCACTTCGTAAGGATGCGATGGATTACCGTCAGCGTCCGCAACCAACGTCAGAAACTGAGACCTATCAGTTTGACAACCAGTTAGGTAATGACAGTAACCGTATTGTACCGGTAGGACCGTTGCATATTACGTCTGATGAACCGGGACATTTTCGTTTATTTGTTGATGGCGAAGACATTGTCGATGCCGATTACCGCATGTTCTATGTGCACCGCGGAATGGAAAAACTGGCAGAGACCCGCATGGGTTATCAAGAAGTGGCTCAACTCACCGATCGGGTCTGTGGTATTTGTGGCTTTACGCACAGCGTTGGTTACAGCAATACGATCGAGAATGCCTTATCGGTGGATGTCCCGTTTCGCGCCAAGATGATCCGAACGGTATTGCTTGAAGTGGAACGTCTGCATAGTCACTTACTCAATATTGGCCTGTCGAGCCACTTTGTCGGTTTTGATTCGGGCTTTATGCAGTTTTTCCGTATCCGTGAAAAAACCATGGAGCTGGCCGAATTACTGACTGGTGCCCGCAAGACTTACGGAATGAACCTCATTGGCGGTGTTCGTCGTGACTTCTTAAAAGAACAGCGCCTAAAAGGCATTGCGTTAGTACGGGAAGTTCGTAAAACCTTCTCTGAATTAGTCGATGTACTGCTTGCCACCCCCAATATTGAAAGCCGTATTGCTGGGGTTGGTATTCTTGCCAAAGATATCGCCCGTGACTTCAGTCCTGTCGGTCCGCTTATTCGCGCCAGTGGTTTTAAGCGTGATGCGCGTATTGTTCACGGTCAGTCGCTGGAGTCTTACGGTGATGTCCCCTTTGAACTGCAGAGCATGGAAAACGGTGATGTTCAATCGCGCGTGATGGTGCGGATCGGTGAAGTCTTTGACTCATTAAATATTGTTGAATACGGCCTTGATCACCTGCCCGCAGGAGCGATTTTGACCGAAGGGTTTGATTACGTGCCGAATAAGTTTGCGCTCGGTTTTACTGAAGCACCGCGTGGCGAGAACGTTCACTGGAGTATGACGGGGGATAACCAAAAACTCTTCCGCTGGCGTTGCCGTGCCGCCACCTACGCTAACTGGCCAACATTACGCTATATGCTACGTGGCAATACCGTGGCCGATGCACCGTTGATCATCGGTAGTCTTGATCCGTGCTATTCGTGTACCGACCGTGTCACCATTGTTGATACCAAGAAAAAGCGCAGCAAAACCATTCCGTATAAAGCGATTGAGCAATACAGCATTAACCGCAAACACTCACCATTCAAGCTGTAGCAGGAGGCCATGTGTTTAAGCTATTAAAAACGGTAATTAAAACCGGTGAGGCAACAACGAAGTATCCGTTTGCCCCGCTTGAAATCAGTGGCGATTTTCGCGGCAAGCCAGAGTTGGATGCCAACCAGTGCTTGTCTTGTGGTGCTTGTACTCGTGCCTGTCCTGCTAATGCCTTGATCATGGAAACCGATGTGAAAGCAGGCACCCGCCGGTGGGAGCTGTCAATGGCGCGGTGTATTTACTGCGGTCGTTGTGAAGAAGTTTGCCCGACGAAGGCGATTACCTTGTCGCAGAATTTTGAGTTGGCGGTAACGCGTAAAGAAGATCTATATGAAGACGCCGTGTTTAGCCTTGCCGACTGTGGTCAATGCGGACGCCCGTTTGTCGCCCAAAAATTACTCGAGTATGTGTTAGACACCTTGGCACAAAGTGGGGGCACGGAGGAGCAATTGAAGCTTCGTCGCCAACAGTTGGAAACGTGTCCTGAATGCCGTCGCCGCAATAATATGCTCGACAGCGAAAATATCAGTCATCTACGCTATCTTGAGGAGGAATTGTGAAAGGTATTAAACAGCTTGTCGGGACTGCCCATACCCAAACAGTGCCCGTTGCTCTAGCACCAAACAGCCAGCAGCTGAAAGATGCACTGATCAAGCAAATTCGCCGTTCGGCTTACGTTTACCGCGTCGATTGTGGTGGCTGTAATGGTTGTGAAATTGAAATTTTTGCGGCAACAACGCCCGTTTTTGATACTGAACGCTTTGGTATCAAGGTTGTTGCTTCCCCGCGTCATGCCGATATCCTCTTGTTTACGGGAGCCGTTACCCGCGCGATGCGTGCGCCGGCTCTTCGTGCCTATGAGGCAGCACCGGATCCTAAAATTGTGGTGTCTTACGGGGCGTGCGGTTGCGATGGCGGTATCTTTCACGATTTGTATTGTGTATGGGGCGGAACCGACAAAATTGTTCCGGTCGATGTCTATATTCCGGGCTGCCCACCAACCCCCGCGGCAACCATTTACGGTTTTGCTGTGGCACTTGGCCTGCTGGATCAAAAGCTACACGCCAAAACCCATCAGCCAGAAGAGCAGAAAGCGAGCCTGAAACATACCGATATTCCGTTGGATATTAAGGTGATGATTGAGCGCCAAGCCCGTCTTTTAGCCGGTTACGTGCAAGGCCAGCGTATTGCTGATGACGTCATTGATGTATTGGCAACCTGCAGTGCAGACAATGTCGATCGCAAGATAGCGGCTTATTTAACTGAAAAAGACGATCCGCGTTTAACGGAGATCGTCAATATCCTACTGAGTCAAACCATGGAAGCATTGACGGGGCAGGGTGGTTGTTCGAAAAGCACAGAGACTAAAGCATGCGAGGTCATGGCATGAGTGAGGTAATGGCTGAGCTGGCACAGTCGCGGCATATCAAGGGGCATGTTTACTTCTATAGCCTGAGCCGTAAGTTTGTAGATGAAAACTATGATGTGCCAGAAGAAGCCAAACAGATCATGTATTACAGCTTGGCTATTGGTCACCACCTTGGGGTGGTGGACTGTTTAAATGCTGTGCTGGAATGCAGTGGCGAAGAATATCTGGCATGGATAAAGGGGCTGCCTGAAGACAGCGAAGCATTCCGGAAAATGCAGGGGTTCTTAGGGTTTGGTGAAATTACTATTTATCCGGAGCACCTTAATATGCTGGCCTGTGCTTTTGATGCCATTTCACCAGACGAACAGACAGCAACGTCAGTACGTCTAACGAAGGGGTTTATCCGTGCTCTGACGGCGATTTACCATGAGCCGAGTATGTACATGATGATTCGGGGTGGACAGTGAATAAAGCAATAATAAGTAAAGAAACGATGAGCAAGCAGATCGTATTGACCGTGGGTAACAGCATGATGGGGGATGATGGTGCTGGACCGTTGTTGGCCGAGAAATTAAAAGAGAAGCCAGTATCTGGTTGGGCCGTGATGGAAGGTGGGGCAATGCCCGAAGATTGTTTGCACTTGATACGTGCGGCAATGCCAGAGCGAGTGGTCGTGGTGGATGCGGCGGATATCGGCGAAACAGCAGGGACGGTACGGATTATCGATCCGGATACCATTGCTGATATGTTTATGGTATCGACCCACAGCTTGCCATTGAGTTTTTTGATCGACGAGCTAAAAACCTTTGTGCCCGAAGTGGTGTTTGTCGGTATTCAGCCAGCCATTGTTGCCTTTTCGTTTCCGCTGACAGAGATGGTTAAAGAGGCGGTGGCTGCTATTTATACCAAGCTGTCGAACTGGCAGGGCGCTGATAGTTTCGAACATTGCTGACGAAGTGTGTCGATAACTTTCGACACTTTTGACGAAAGCTGTCGACATTGTGTGTCGACAATAATGAAAAGCTCAGCATATGCTGGGCTTTTTTTATTTAAACGTTATTATTCAAGTGGTTATGGTTTTTATTTGAGTTTTTTAATTGTTGGCACATTACCTGCTTTATAGGGGTGAGGTCACAGTTTTGGCTTCAATGTATCGATTTCAACAAGGGATACACCATGAACCGATTTGTATTTGCAGATCCAAATTTGTGTATTGGTTGTCGAACCTGTGAAGTAGCGTGCGTGATTTCTCATCAAGCAGACAGCTCGCTTGCCGCTTTGGATCCGTCTGAATTTTCACCGCGATTGACGTTGGTGAAGAATGCGCAAGTGACGACACCGATAATGTGTCGCCAGTGTGATGATGCTCCGTGTGCTCAGGTTTGCCCCAATAATGCAATTGTCCTTGAGGATGGCCATGTGAAAGTGGTGCAGTCTCGCTGCATCGGTTGTAAAACCTGCGTCATTGCTTGCCCATACGGGGCGATGAATGTCGTGACTAAAATGGTTGAAGACACCAAAGGGTCTGCGTTGTTTAAGCGTCAGGTGCCTGAATCTCAGGCATTGAAATGCGATTTGTGTAGCCACCGTGAAGAAGGACCTGCCTGCGTGCAAGTTTGTCCTACGGGGGCAATACAGATCATTGAGCCCAGCACCCTGAATAAAACCAACAAACAGAAACGTGAAGCAGCGGCTTTGAGTGCTGTTGTGGTTCCTTCTCTTTGATAAATAGATGATTTAATAGGCTGATATGAAAAAATCAATTGTTGTTTGTCCCTACTGTGGAACAGGGTGCAAACTGAAGTTGGTGGTCGAAAATGACAAAGTGGTTGGTGCCGAGCCTGCTGACGGCCGTACCAACGAAGGTCAACTTTGCTTGAAAGGCTACTATGGTTGGGATTTTCTTAATGATACCAACTTACTGACACCGCGACTCAAGCAACCCATGATTCGCCGTACTCGAGATGCCGATCTGGAAGCGGTATCGTGGGATGAAGCTCTGGATTTTGCCAGTGAGAAGCTTCTCGCCATCAAGGATAAATTTGGTCCTGATGCGATCATGACAACAGGCTCCGCCCGTGGTCCGGGCAATGAAGCTAACTATGTTATGCAAAAATTGGCAAGGGCGGTCATCGGAACCAACAATGTCGATCACTGCGCTAGGGTGTGACACGCACCATCAGTCTCCGGTCTGGAGACAACAGTAGGTAATGGGGCAATGAGCAACGCCATTCCCGAAATTCAAGATACAAAATGTTTGCTTATTTTCGGTTATAACGCGGCTGATTCTCATCCGGTTGTAGCAAGACACATTCTTAAAGCTCGTGCCAAAGGTGCGAAAATTATTGTGTGCGACCCGCGTAAAACTGAATCAGCCCGCGTGGCAGATCAATGGTTGCAGCAGAAAAATGGTTCGAATATGGCACTGGTTAATGCCTTAGCCAATGTCATGATTACAGAGAACCTATACGATAAATCCTATGTTCAAAAGCATACTGAAGGCTTTGACGACTTCCGTAAACTGGTGGCGAACTATACACCAGAATCGGTTGAAACGATCACAGGCTTGAGTGCTGCAGAAGTTCGTCAGGCTGCACGTACCTATGCCGCCGCACCAGAAGCCATGATCCTATGGGGAATGGGCGTGACGCAATACGGTCAGGCTGTTGATGTAGTACGAGGCTTGGCTTCGTTGGCCTTGATGACAGGGAATTTTGGCCGTCGTGGCGTGGGCTGTGGCCCAGTTCGTGGTCAGAATAATGTACAGGGTACCTGTGACATGGGCATGCTGCCGCATCAGTTCCCAGGTTACCAAGACGTTACGGATGACAGTCTTCGAGAAAAGTTCGAAAATGCTTGGGGCGTTAGCCTATCTGGCAAACCGGGTTACCGTTTGACTGAACTTGGCCATAAAGTCGATGAAGGGATCTGTAAGGCATTCTATGTCTTTGGTGAGGATCCAGCGCAAACCGAAGCTGATTTGTCTGCATTGCGAAAAACGATGGGCAAGATGGATCTCGTCATTGTTCAGGACATCTTCATGACGCAGACTGCTGAAATGGCAGATGTTATCTTCCCTGCAACCAGCTGGGGCGAGCATGAAGGGGTTTATAGCAGTGCCGACCGTGGTTTTCAGCGTTTCTACAAAGCCGTGACACCACCGCCGAACGTTAAACCTGATTGGGAAATCTTCAGTTTATTGGCCACCCGTATGGGTTATCCGATGTCCTATAGCAATACTGAGGAAATCTGGGATGAGATGCGCGTCCTATGTCCGCTGTATACCGGTGCGACTTATGAAAAAATGGCAGGATTGAAGTCGGTGCAATGGCCTTGTCCGACAGAAGATCACCCAGGGACGTCATTCTTGTTCGAAGGGAATAAGTTCACCATGCCGTCGGGCAAGGGCAAGCTAATTGCTGCTGAGTGGCGTCCACCGCATGAGCAACCCGATCACCAATACCCGTTGGTATTGTCAACGGTTCGCGAAGTGGGTCATTACTCGTGTCGTTCAATGACAGGTAACTGTGCTGCATTGCAGACATTAGCCGATGAACCGGGCTATGTACAAATGCACCCAGATGATGCACGGGCTTTGGGTATCGACGATCAGCAATTAGTTTGGGTGTCATCCCGTCGCGGTAAGGTCATTACCCGCGCTAATTGTAATGACCGTATTAACCTTGGTGTGGTGTATATGACCTACCAGTGGTGGATAGGCGCCTGTAATGAACTCACGATTGAGCATGTGGATCCTATTTCCAGTACGCCTGAATTCAAATATTGCGCGGTGAAAGTCGAGCAGATAGAGGATCAGGCATGGGCTGAAAATTATGTACAGACTGAGTACAGTAATTTGAAAGCCCGCTTGAAAAATCATGTCGTGAATGCGTAATGATTAGTGTGTTTCCTTGGTATTGATTTATCAAGGAAACCACCTTTTTTGAGTGGAATCATATAAAGATACTTAAATATCAGATAGTTGTGCTTTGTTCTTGTTGATGCAGATCAATGCTTATCTTGATAGATAGCTCAGAATTGTATGATGAATAAAACTGGTCGGTATTTGCCTGCCATTTGAATGAACAGTGCGAGATGACCGAACCATGGAACATTTTGAAAGTGATTTGATGAATTTATCGAAAGCCCTGCTATCGAGTAATGATATTTCAGGTTTGATGACGTTTCTAAATAGTGACGACCTATCGTTTATTCAGGTAGAGCGTGTCAATATTATTCTGAAAAATGATCATGATGCATCGCCTGTTTTATATTTCTTTGATCAAGAACACGAGCTACAGTGTTACCAATATAATCAGAATAGTCTTTTACTGCATAGTATTGTTAATGACGGTTGTACTCATCAAATACAAGGCGAAGCATTATATTTCAGTTATCCTCAGTTAATTGAGCATCCTGCTTATAATAATGTGGATAACTATTGTAAAGTACCGTTAATTTCCGCTTGCAAGCAACTTGGTTCGATAGAGTTTATTAATGTCGAGCTAAAAGATGGTGGTTATTCAGAAAAGCAATTCAAACTGTTCACTAATATGATTACCTCCATGGTTGAACATATTATTGAACATGAATTGGCTTCTAATATTGCGCAGCAGATAAGTGATGAGCGTAATAACTTTCAAATGTTAGTTGATGTCACTAATGCAGTGATAAGCCGTAGTACAAAAAAAGAATTAATTACATCATTGTTGAAGTTTTTATATCAACATTTCTCTATGAGTGACTTATCAATTATTCAGACCCATGACGGCCATTACGGGCAACACTCTTGTAGTTATAGTCACGGAAAAATTGATTATCGCTGTCACTTTTTTTCCAATGATGACGTGATTAAAGATGCGGTGGAAAAGAATAAACCCGTAGTCCTGAGTGCTAAGACAATACAGCAGCTGAGTCTCGATAATAATGTGCCTTTTTTCCCTCTAGCGGTAAAGAGTGCATGCGTTGTACCGATGGTTTTTCGTAACAGTACAATAGGTTATATCTGCTATATGCAGCGTGAAGATAAACCTTACCCACCTCAGGACGTCGAATTGTTCTTGCAGATAGCGGCTCGGGTTGCCTTGGCGATGCATAGTTTGAAGGTTCATGAGGCGATTTCAAAAACCATCCCGACAACTGACTATATCAATATCGAAGAAAGTTATATGGATCATGCTATTTTCGATGACATCATCAGTCAGAGTGAGGTGATGAACAAGGTACTGGATCAAGTCGCGATGGTTGCTGACTGTGATAGTACGGTATTAGTTTTAGGAGAGTCTGGAACCGGTAAGGAGCTTATTGCACAGGCGATTCATAAGCTTAGCCGACGAAGCAATACTCGAATGGTCAAAATGAACTGTGCAGCAGTCCCTGCCGGTTTGTTTGAAAGTGAGCTGTTTGGCCATGAACGAGGGGCCTTTACCGGGGCGATAAGCCAACGGGTAGGACGATTTGAGCAAGCTCACAAAGGGACGCTTTTTCTCGATGAAATTGGTGATATGCCACTCGAGTTGCAACCGAAGCTCTTACGGGCACTGCAGGAAAGTGAGATTGAACGTGTTGGTAAGAACCAGTTGATCTCGGTTGATGTACGAATCGTGGTTGCAACCAATGCCAACCTTTTGTCGATGGTGGAATCTAAAGCTTTCAGAGGGGATCTGTATTATCGATTGAATGTTTTCCCGATCAAGATCCCTCCTTTACGGGAACGCCCTGAAGATATTCCGTTGTTGGTTAAACATTTTACGCGGGTTATCTCAAAAAAAATGGGTAAGGATATTACCGCGATTGCTGCTGAAACGCTGGATACGTTGTCTAATTTTTCATGGCCGGGAAATGTACGTGAACTTCGTAATTTTATTGAGCGTTCGGTGATTTTAACGAGAGGTCATGTACTGAGTGCGCCTATCGATGAACTAGTTACGGCCAGTTCGGTGAATAGCCAAAATAATATAACCCCCCCTAAACCCATATTGGCAGCGACCGAAAATATATTTGATCGTAATGCGGTTGTTTCGGCATTGCGAGAGAGTAACGGAATTATTGCCGGTCCTAGAGGAGCGGCAGTTAAATTAAATGTAAAGCGAACGACCTTATTATCGAGAATGCAAAAGATGGGCATTAAAAGTCATGACTATTTGGCTGAAATAAACAAAAGTCATACGGAATAAATGATGACTATTGCTTCTGGTTAGTACAGTTATTTATTTTTAAAGCCAGCCTTGGTTATAAATAATATTAGTTGAGTTTAAGTATGAGCGAATTACTTTCATTTTCGGCGTTCACTAACGCCAGTGAATTGCCTATTGTCCGTTTTCGAAAAGGAAAACAGAGTTGGCATGACATGGATTATATAATTGAAGAAATGCCAGTAGCGATAACATTTAATGGTGTCGCATATACGGTAATGATGTGTACCCCCAATGATTTGGAGGATTTCGTCATTGGCTTTTCATTGTCCGAAGGCATTATTCAACATCACCGTGATATCCATAATATTAATATTTCCTCGGGCGAAAACGGTATTACCGTGGATGTCAGTGTGGCTAACCGTTGTTTGTTTAACTTGAAACAAAAACGTCGTTCGTTGGCGGGAATGACTGGTTGCGGTATTTGCGGTGAAGAGAAGTTGGAATCGGTGTGTCGTTCCCTGACACCGTTGGCCACCAATACCCAGTTTGATATTTGCTTCCTTGACGGAGCATTGAATCAGCTGTTGCTGAAGCAACAGTTAAATCAGCTGACGGGATCGGCACATGCGGCGGTCTATCTCGATAATAACGGGCAGATTCTGGCGATTTTCGAAGATGTAGGCCGTCATATCGCACTCGACAAGTTAGTGGGATATATCCATCGCCATCACTTTGAAGGTGGGGCGGTATTAGTAACCAGCCGAGCCAGCTTCGAAATGGTGCAAAAAGTGGGTGCCGCAGGCGTTGAAATCCTTTTTGCTATTTCGTCTGCAACCAAGATGGCAGTTGAGTTGGCTGAGAAACTCAATGTGACTTTGCTGGGCTATTGCCGCCCAGGGCGCGCAGATGTCTATGCCCACCCCGAACGTATTTTCGGTGTTATTTAACGTTATTTTCTCAATTGATTAAGGAAGACATTCGACATGAAAAAGAAATATTTATTAGCTGGCTTATTTACGTTGTTCTCACCATTGGCGCTGGCTCACCCAGGTCATATTGGTACACATGGTTTTGAAAGTGGTTTTATTCATCCGCTAACCGGTATAGATCACCTGAGCGTCATGCTAGGTGTGGGTATGCTGGCTGCACTTTTGGGGGGTAAGGGGCGATACCGTCTGCCGTTAGCTTTTGTTGCCATCATGATTGTTGGCGGTGCTATGGGGATCTCTGGACTTGTGATGCCGGGTGTTGAAATTGGTATTGCATTGTCTGTGGTAGCGATGGGGATATTGCTATGCTCCGGTGCTCGCGTATCAGAAAAAGCCACGTTGGCCTTGGTGATGGGTTTTGCCTTATTTCACGGAATGGCTCATGGCATGGAAATGCCGCTCGATAGTCAGGCGCTGTATTACTTCTCAGGTTTTGTATTGGCGACAACAATGCTGCACATGTTTGGGATCTTTTTAGTACAGGTTGCTGTCAGTTGCATGAAGAACCGAGTGATCCTAAATGCGGTTGGATTTGGTATCGGCATGAGTATGACGGCATTTGGTGGCGCATTACTTTTTTCTTAACTGGGATCCCATGTGAATCTATCAACGGTTGGTCAGTAAGCGAGTGGCAAGTATGAGGCAGCGTAGGTTTATCCATATTACAGGTATTGTACAGGGAGTCGGATTTAGACCGTTTGTCTATCAATTGGCAATCCGCCATCAGTTGGCAGGATCTGTGATTAATGATTCCGAAGGCGTCAAAATAGATGTGCAAGGGAAACTTGAACAGCTAGATGTATTCATTTCTGATTTAACGTTGCAAGCTCCGCCACTCAGTCGAATTGATCAGGTGGCTGTCTGGCCACGCCCGTTGCACCAAGTGACATCGTTTTGCATCAACCAAAGTAAAGGGCGGGCATTGACCAGTGTGTGTCTTTCACCAGATCAGGGCATATGTAAGGAGTGTCGTGCAGATATTGCCGATTCAGCCTCGCGTTATTATCGTTACCCGTTTACCAACTGCACCCATTGCGGTCCCCGATACACCATTGTTGAAGCACTTCCTTATGATCGGGCGGTTACCGGCATGCGATCATTTTCGCTGTGTCAGCCTTGCCAGCAAGCTTATCAAAACCCGCTGGATAGACGCTATCATGCTCAGCCAATTAGTTGTGAGCACTGCGGCCCATCGGTTCGCTACGTGTCGGGTTCCGGCGAGGTACTGGCACACCAAGCGTTAGCGATTGATAGGGCAGCGAAAACCCTGCAACGAGGTGGGATTGTTGCCATTAAAGGTCTGGGTGGTTTTCATTTGGCTTGTAATGCCAGTAATAGTGATGCGGTTACGCGTTTGCGCCAAATCAAACGTCGACAGCGCAAGCCGTTTGCGATCATGGTGGCTGATGGTGATGCAGCTAAGCAACTGGTATGGGGAGAAGCAAAAGAGTGGGACATGTTGCATTCCCAAGCGAATCCGATTGTTTTAATGAAGAAAAAGGCTGTACCTCAATCTTACTTAGCTGCCAATGTTGCTCCCAGCGTACCGTATTTGGGGGTAATGCTTCCTTATACACCGTTGCATGTTTTGCTATTTGAACATCTTGATCAAGCCATCGTACTTACCAGTGCTAACGGTTCAGGGATGCCGATGGCGACGGAATATGACGAGGTCTACGATCAGTTAGGCGGTTTGATTGACGGCGTATTGGATCACAACCGTCCGATCGCTCAGGCCTGTGATGACAGCGTGGTTCATTTTGCTGGTGGAAAACGCCGAGTACTGCGAATGGCTAGGGGATATGCGCCCTATAGTCAGGCTAGTAACGGTTCAAAATGGCCCATATTAGCAATGGGTGCCCAGCAGAAAGCCGCAATTGGTTTGTCTTTGGCTCAGCAATGGATCCTCTCGCCCTTTATTGGTGATATCGATGATATTGATACCCAGTATCGCTATCTGGATGTGATACGCCACTTTGAGTCTTTGTATCAGGTTAAGCCTACGCAAATCATTTGCGACAGGCATCTGGGATATGTTTCAACCCAGTATGCTATTGAGCGTCAGCAGCTGGCCTCGAAAGCCATAACTCTACATCAGGTTCAGCATCATCATGCCCATGTGTTGGCTGTTATGGCTGAGCATAAAATTAGTCAGACTGTATTGGGTTTTGCCTTTGACGGAACGGGGTGGGGCGATGATGGGACGGTGTGGGGCGGTGAGGTACTGCTGAGCTCTCCTCAGCATTTTGATCGGGTTTTTCATTTGCGTCCATTTCGTTTGCTGGGCGGTGATCGTGCCATTAAATCCCCCGCCCGTATTGTGTTTGCGATGCTGCTTGAATGTTACTCCCTGAATGACATTAAGCGTATGGATCTCGCGGTATTTAAGAGGTGGTCCGAGAGCAAGATGGATAACCTATTTTTGCTCTGGCAGTCAGGTAATAGCTCGCCATATACCTCTTCTATGGGGCGATTAATTGATGCATGGGCAAGCTTGTTGGGGTTGGTTGATTCTGTTGACTATGAAGGTGAATGTGGCTTGTTACTTGAACAGGCTGCATTGGCGGCGACGGGCTCCGTCGCGATGGAGTTTCAGCTGACCAAAACCAACATGATCGATTGGCAACCTTTGCTCGATAACGCTTTGTCACTGATTGCGGCAGCTCCGTCAGACTTATCGTCAGATACATGGTCGCTGCTGGTGACCTTTCTCAGTCGGGGTCTATTTGAGGCTATTGCGCATAACATTAAAACCGTGGCAGCCATTTTCCCTACCTATCCCGTCGTACTTTCTGGTGGGGTATTTCAAAATCGAGTGTTGCTCGATCTGGTTTATCAACAACTGTCTGCACTTACGGATTCTATTTATTGCGGTGAAACCGTCCCGGTAAATGACGGGGGGGTTGCCGCAGGGCAACTTTGGTATGCCACCCATCAGCCTGAAAGGGCGTGAGCGGTTATTCCGCACTGCACATATAACGAGGCAACAATGTGTTTATGTATTCCTTCTAATGTTTTAGAAGTTTATCCGGATGAATCTTCGGCGTTGGTCGACACTTTGGGTGTTCAGCGACAAGTTAGCACCCACTTGATTTCGGCCCCTTTGGTTGCTGGCGATCACGTTCTGATCCATGTTGGTTTTGCTATTAGTAAAATCGACCAACAGGAGGCACAAGAAAGCCTCGAAACCTATCGCCAGCTTTTGGCTGAAATGGATGAAGATGACATAAAGGTGCTATTGCAATGATGTCATTGAAAGAGCTGTATCAAGGGTTTCGTCAGCCGGATGTTGTTAAGGCTATAGCGGAAAAAATTGCTCAGCGGGCCACTGAGCTTCAACAGCCACTTTATATCATGGAGGTGTGTGGAGGGCATACTCACACCATCATGAAGTATGGTCTAAAACAGCTATTGCCAGATAACCTTCAGTTTGTGCATGGTCCTGGGTGCCCTGTGTGCATTATGCCTAAAGAGCGGATAGATCAGGCGATTGCATTGGCTCGGTTGCCTGAGGTTGTGCTGGTTACTCTCGGGGATATGATTCGAGTGCCAGGTTCGAAAAGTACTCTGGCTCAGTGCCGTGCTGAGGGCGGTAATATCGAAGCCATTTATGATCCGATGGATGTGCTAAAAATCGCCCGTAACAATCCAGATAAACAGGTGGTCTATTTTGCTATTGGGTTTGAAACGACAACCCCGATGACAGCTGTGCTGGTGGAATGTGCTGAACAGCAGCAGTTAGATAACCTATTTTTTCACATTAACCATGTACTGGTGATGCCGGCGATGGAAGCGGTGCTCGCTGGTGGCGACTCTCCAATCAATGCCTTTATTGGTCCATCCCATGTGAGTGTGATCAGTGGTGCTAAAATCTACCAGCCTATTATTGATAACTACCGTGTGCCGTTGGTCGTGGGTGGCTTTGAACCTGTCGATGTCTTGGAGTCCGTTTTGATGTTGGTAGAGCAGGCAGTATCCCGCCAAGTGGCCTTACAGGTGCAATATAGTCGTGCTGCAACCTATGCGGGTAATGAAACGGCCCAGCGTCAGGTTGACCGTGTTTTCGATATTCGTGGTCAATTCAACTGGCGTGGGCTGGGCAATATTCCTCGATCGGCTCTACAGCTTAAACCATCCTTTCAGCATCGCGATGCTGAAGTGAAGTTTGCCAGTCATTTCACCCATATTGATACGCCTGATCATAAGCAATGTCGCTGTGGCGATATTCTCAAAGGTCTAGCCACACCACAAGAATGCAAAGTGTTTGGTAAAGCCTGTAAACCTAACCGCCCGATGGGCAGCTGCATGGTGAGCTCTGAAGGTGCTTGCAATGCTTATTACCGCTATGCCGACCGATGCTAAAGGACAGAAAAATGAAACGAGTACAACTTAGCCATGGTGGCGGTGGTCAAGAGATGAACCAGCTGATCACCAAGCTTTTTTTTCGCCATTTGGGCAATGACATTCTTTTGCGCAATGAGGATGCCGCGGTACTGAGCTGCCAGGGCGAGATAGCAATGACGACAGACTGCTTTACCGTATCGCCCTTGTTTTTTGCTGGAGGCAATATCGGCAAGCTGGCCGTTGCCGGTACAGTTAATGACTTGGCGATGATGGGAGCTGAACCGCAATATCTCAGTTGTGGTTTTATTATCGAAGAAGGTTTTTTGTTCGATGATCTAGATACTATCGTCAAGAGCATGGCCGAGGAGTTGAAAATTTCTGGTGCCAAGGTTGTGTGCGGCGACACCAAGGTCGTGCCGAAAGGATGTGCTGACGGACTGTTTATCAATACCACAGGTATCGGGCATATTCGCCAGTCGGGTATCTCGGCTCACAATGTTCAATCGGGGGACGCAATTCTGGTTTCTCGAGATATTGGCTGCCATGGTGCTTGTGTTTTGTCGGCGCGTGAATCCCTAAAGTTAGTGAATCCGATTGAAAGTGATTGCGCTACATTATGGCCGATGATCAAGACTTGTCTTGAACAACAAATCCCTATTCATAGTTTGCGGGATGCCACTCGAGGTGGTATTTCAGCGGTGCTCAATGAGTGGTGCGAGGCTTCACGTGTTCAATTGGTACTCGAAGACAAAGCAATCGCAGTGAGTGATGATGTGCAGGGTGTTTGCGAACTGTTTGGCTTTGAACCTTATGATTTAGCCAACGAGGGTACCTTTATCATGGCTGTGTCAGCTGATGCTGCCGAAGATGCATTAGCTATTTTGACTCAATTTTCAGAGCATGCCGCGATTGTCGGTTATGCCACTCAAGACTCACCTCATAAAACCATTCTAAATAGCCCATGGGGAAGCCGTCGTTATTTGGATTTTCCCAATGGTGAGCTGTTACCACGAATCTGCTAATTAGCGGTGATGCAAGAGAAGTCGGTGGAATAAGAGAGTATGTAATGCATGAATTATCTATCAGCTTGAATACCGTTGATACGGTCGTCGAGCATGCGACACGGCAAGGGTTCAAACGGGTAACAGCTGTCACTCTCGGAATAGGCACTTTGTCCTGTATTGAACCACAAGCGCTGCAAACGGGATTTGAGTTTGCCTGTCGCGGAACGATGGCTGATGGGTCAACGTTAGTGATCGATATGATTTCGGCCCGAGCATGGTGCCAGAGTTGTAAGCAGTCAGTCATATTAGCAGCTCGTGGAATATGTTGCCCGAACTGCCAAGGTTACCAACTGGTCATCGAGACCGGCGAAGAATTAATGATTAAACATATAGAGGTCGAATAAAATGTGTAATGTCTGCGGCTGCGGAGATAGCCAGATTGAAGGTCATCAACATGATCATGCCCACCACCACGAACATACACATCCTGCGCATAATCAGGGTGAACACCATATTGCTAAGGAAGTCACCTCGCAACCAGTCGTGATCCATCACCATTATCATCACCAAGGGGATGTTCATCATCATGTTCATTACGGTGTACAACCGGACGAACATCAACAGCATTCTGCGGTAGACCATCAACCGCAGATGTCACAACAGGGTGACTTACACTACGGCAAGGGAGAGGCAGAGGTGCATGTTTCCGGCGTGTCGCAGCGACAGCTACTGACATTAGAGCAGGATATTCTTGGCAAAAATAATCATCTGGCTGCGCATAATCGTGAGCATTTCGATGCAAATCAGCAGTTGGTACTGAATCTAGTTTCTAGCCCCGGCTCAGGTAAAACAACGCTGTTGACGGAAACACTTAACCAGCTAAAACATCAACATGCCTGTGCGGTTATTGAAGGCGATCAACAGACCAGCAACGATGCTGATCGGATACGTGCGACCGAGGTGCCTGCGATTCAGGTTAATACAGGTAAAGGCTGTCATTTGGATGCCAAGATGATCCATGATGCCTATCATCAGTTAGCGATGAATGAGCCCGGTGTGTTGTTCATCGAGAATGTCGGCAATCTAGTGTGCCCTGCTAGTTTTGACCTTGGTGAAACCAGTAAAGTGGTTATTTTGTCGGTGACGGAAGGGGAAGATAAGCCGCTTAAATACCCCAATATGTTTGCAGCAGCAGAGCTTATGCTGATCAATAAAGTGGATTTATTACCGTATGTCGATGTGAAAATCGAAGACTGTATTGAAAATGCCCGCAAGGTGAATCCGTCAATTAAGGTGATTAAAGTCTCGGCCAAAACAGGAGAAGGGATGGAAGCTTGGCTAAACTGGCTCAATGAGCAACTTGCTAATCAACAGTAATTACTCTGAAATCGATGGATAGGAAACTAACGTTTCTTATCCATTAAATTTAATTTACTCAGATAGACTCTCCTCTGTAATCATTACAGCACTATAGGGTAGAACGGTGTTATCTAATTATTTGCAACAAGCCCGTCGACATGTTTTGCTAGACGTTTAGCTAAACAGATTAATGTATACGTTGGTGGTAGTCCCCAAGCTTCTGGAATGACAGAGGCATCACAGACGTACAATCCTTGAATCTCAGACTGCAAGTTTGCATCGACGACCTCGCCAATTTTAGCGCTACCACCTTGGTGGGCAGCAAAATGATGAGTGCGATACAGGCTGGTGGCACCTGCTTGGCGTAAGATATTTTCTGCAATCTCAGCACCCGTATTCAGCCTTTTTTTGTCATCACTGCTTAATGTTTTATTAACCCATTTAGTCCCGATATTACCGCTTAATTTATCTTTGGCTTTCACCATAATTGATAGAGTATTATTAGGGGATAATAAGTGCTGAAGCTTACCGACTTGTGCGGTAAATAAGTGGAAAAAAGGTTTAGGTAAACTTAAGTCAGAAAGCATCAAACCTTCTTGAGGAAGGTGTAACCCCGCCGCCATTGGGATCTCTCCATCGGGGTAGGATTCTGGTACTTTTCCCATCACCGCAATAACGGGATCAATAAAGAAATGCTGTCCTGCATTGTGCACTCCGCTTGCTTGTAATATCTGGGCGGAACCTATTCCTCCCGCCGCTAAAATGATGTTGTTAGCAAAGGCAGATTCAATCTTGCCGTGGTATTTGAATTGCACACCTATTGCTCGATGTTCTTTGGTAATAACCTTCAGTACTTTTGCATGTGTTAGCAGCGTACTGCCTTGTTTTACTGCGGCATCGAGGAACATGCGCGCATTCCATTTTGCATCATAGGGGCAACCGTATGAACACAGGTGGCAAGCAGAACGGCATTTGTTTATATCAATGAATTTATCGAGCTTTTTCCAGTCGAGCTTAAGCTGTTGAGCGGCTGAAGCAATTCTATGTGCCATCGGGCCGATAAGTTCATCAGGTAATCTTGATAGGGGAAGGGTGCTTTCAACGTCAGCTATTTCTGCCGTTAAATCGATGCCATAACGCTGAAACATCTCGACAGGTGGTTTCATAGCGGTGGCATAATTTATTGCTGAACTACCACCTGCGGTAATGCCCCTAATGAGCAAAGATAAATCTGAGTTAACAAAAGCCCCTTTGCTAGGAATAGCCGCCATCTTAGCCATTTGGATGAAAGAGCCTTTGAGTGGTTCATCGCCTCCCCATTCCAGAATAAGAACACGCTGCCCTTTTAGTGCTAACTCGTTGGCGACGGTTGCACCACCAGGGCCACTGCCTACAACGATGGCGTCATAAGTGTTGCGTGTGTGTTTAGACATGGCTCTGGTACCTAGAATGAGGAGATAAAGTCAGCGTCACTATACGGTAGGTACACTTTTAAATATACGGACATCAGTCAGTTGAAAAACATAACACCCTAAATTGTCAGCTTTATTGTTATGAAATGATAAAAAATAATGCCATGCTAAGTACGGCTGTGAGCAATACATTTTTAGTTCGCCATGCCAGTAATATGGCGAACAAGGCCGCTATTAAATAAGGGTTCTTGTGCGATAACATCAATTCACCCTCAGGTAAAAAAACAATCGGGGCCCAAATAGCCGTTAATACCGCGGGGCTGGAATAGCTCAATAGTTTTTGAGTTTGTGTCGTTAGCCTTAAAGGCAATTTGGGCTCTAAGAATACATAGCGACTGGCGAATACAAGCAATGCCATCGCGGTGATTGTTAACCAAATCATGCGTCATTCCTTTTGATCGTATCGATTGAATAACCACAGAACATAGCGATTAAGCTGGCAATCATTAATCCGCCATCAATGTCGAAATATTGCAGTACTACTGAAAGAATCATCGCGACGAATACGGTGACTAATACTGATAATTTTTTGATCGTCGGTATAACGATGGCAATAAACGTGGCAGCGACAGCGAAATCTAACCCGATCGTATCAAGGTTGGGTATGAACTTTCCGGCAACAATGCCTGCGAAGGTGGCAATATTCCAGCAAATGTAAAACCACAGACCAGTGCCAAGGGCATACCAACGATTGAATGATTTTTTTGATTGATGTCCACATAATGCAAACAATTCATCGGTTAATAGAAAGCCGAGGCCTAACCGCCAACGCAGAGGTAAAGGACTTATCTTGTCGCGCATTGTCACGCTATATAATAAATGACGAGAAGTAATGAAAAGTGTTGTGAGTAAAATCGTCCCTAACCCCGCCCCAACTTTGAGTAAACCGGTGGCGACGAGTTGGGCTGAACCTGCAAAAACAATGGCTGATAATGCTTGGCTGGCAAAAAGGTCAAGACCAATATCGATAGCAAATGATCCCGCCAATAATCCCCACGGGATCACTGCAATGCACAAAGGAGTAACGGCGATGGCACCTTGTCGGAATAATGTCCGCTTTTCTTGAGCCGTTAGCTCACAATCTGTTGTGTCTGTCTGTTTATGAGACGTGTCCATATTCCCTCTTATTTTCTTCATTACGTATTTCTATACGCTTCACTTTATGTTTATCAAATTGAATTAACTTGTACATTATTGCGCTTTCATTGCGTGAAATTGAAAAAAAACGGCTAGAAAGCCGTTTCTTTTTTGAAGGGATAAAGAAGAGGTGAAGTATTCTTAAATAAGTTTATTTCGAATCTGAATTACCACAGCTTCAGCAATAATAACGACGGCAAAAATGCTGACTAATACCATCGCTACTTTCTGCCATTCAAATAAGTTCTGAGCATCATTCAAGATAACCCCGATACCACCTGCACCCACAAGCCCTAATACCGCAGACTCACGTACGTTTATATCCCAACGGAATAGCACAATTGAATAGAAGGCTGGCATTATCTGAGGCCAATAGCCTTTTAATAAAATACTTGCCGATGAAGCACCTGTTGCTTTTAATGCTTCAATGGGGCCCATATTTACTTCGGTAATGGCTTCTGCCAATAGTTTTCCGACAAAGCCAATACTTCGAATGGCAATGGCCATAATACCAGCTAACACGCCAGGACCAAATAGGGCAATAAAAAGCAAAGCCCAAACCAGAGAATTGACCGAGCGAGACGATACCAAAAAGAATTGAGCAACCCAGTTTAGCGTTTTACTTGGCGTGATATTCGGAGTATTCAGTAATGCTAACGGAATCGCAAAAATTAGCGTAAATAAGGTGCCGAGCGTGGCGATATGCAACGTTTCAACCATGGCTGCGTGAATAGCTTCAGGGTAAAACGCGAAATCTAATGGCACCATACGCTGAAACATATCGGCAAATTGAACGGGGGCGTCGTAAAGGAATTCAGGGATCACTTCCACGGTTTGCCAAGACCAAACAATCGCAGAAACTAAGCATAGGTAAATAGCAAATCGGGCAATGCGTTCGCTGGGTGTAAAGCGTTGCCATTCTTTATCGATGTGTGCCGTTGTCATTAGAAAATTCTCCTAACAATATTGGAAAGAAACTCACCGACTAAAATCAGTGCAATGATGGTGATTAAAATGGCCGCGACAAAATCATAATCAAACCGCTGAAAAGCAGAGAATAGTGTGCCACCTAAACCGCCAGCGCCTACAATGCCAACCATGGTGGAATTGCGTAAATTGGAGTCGAGTTGATAACTCGCAAAGCCAATGAAACGAGTAAACACTTGTGGCATAACAGCATATAAAATTACTGACATGAAACTGGCACCTGTTGCTCGAATTGCTTCAACGGGTTTAAATGAAATCTCTTCAATCGCTTCTGCAAACAGCTTAGCAATGAAGCCAATAGAGGCAAACACCAAAGTTAATATGCCGGCTAATGCACCAAACCCTACCGCTTTTACAAAAAGAATTGCGATGATAACGGGGTGGAAAGAGCGACATAATGCGATAAAGCCACGAATTGGGATCGATATAATTGCAGGCATCATATTGCGCGCTGCCATTAGCCCAAGAAAAAGTGAAATTACAATGCCAAAGAAACTTGAGATGATCGCGATTTGTAGACTTTCAGCTAAACCGCTTAGCAATAAACTTGTTCGTGAAAAATCAGGTGGAAACATACGAGAAAGTAAACGCTCACTTTCTCCAAGCCCGATAATTAATCGATCTAACGTTAATCCCAATGTCGACATGCTATAAAATAGATAACCGATAATGGCAGCAAAAATAAATCTGTTTACCCAAGACGTTTTAAATGGGTTTTCTTGGTTGGGTGTTGAGGTTAGTCCAGCCATGATTCGCCTCCATAGATCACTTTTAAATCTTCTTCTGTAATGCCTTCAGGACTACCGTCGTAGTGTACTTTTCCGTCACACATACCGATGATGCGTTTAGCAAAACGTTTGGCTAAATTCACGTCATGAATATTGACCAGTACCGGAATGTTTTTCTGCTGAGCGAAAGTTTCCATTAACTCCATGATTTCAACTGCCGTTTTGGGGTCAAGTGACGATGTCGGTTCATCTGCAAGCAAAATATAAGGGTCTTGCATGACGGCACGGGCAATACCCACCCGTTGTCTTTGGCCGCCTGATAAGCTATCGGCACGTTGATTTGCGAAGTTGGATAGCCCTACAAAACTCAATAGTTCAAAGGCTTTATTGAGATCTTCAGTGGAGTAGTTTCGTCGCCAAGCATTCCAAGCACTGATGTAGCCCAGGCGCCCACTCAACACGTTTTCAATAACAGTTAGGCGCTCAACAAGATTGTATTCTTGGAAAACCATACCAATATGCCTACGTTGTTTGCGAAGTTCTTGTCCTTTTAATTTAGTGAGATCTTCACCATCAAAAAGTATTTCACCTTCAGTTGGATCGTTAAGGCGATTGATACAGCGAAGTAGGGTACTTTTCCCTGTACCGGAAGGGCCGATGATTGCGATGATACCGGGTTGGTCGATATCAATATTAATCCCTTTAAGGATTGGCTTACCTGCTACATATTGATGATAAAGATTGTTGATTTTTATTCCGTTACAGCTGGCTACGGTCATGCTACTTATCCCTGTACGAATATTTGAATGTTCTATGCCCTACCCGTGAGGGCATAGAATTATAGAGAGGTTAGATTTAGGTAATGGCTGGGTATTAACCAATCACTATTGGTTGCTGGCTTGTTTTGCTAGCAGGGCAGCTTTTTTCTTTGCACGTTTGGCGGCATCTTTTTCAGCAAGCTGTTTTAGACCTGCTTTTGTGTATGCCGTGCCGGTTGCATGGGCGATATCTCGAATGACACCCCATTCTTCTTTGTAAGTGATTGGTGCGAAGCGATCAGCACCTTTGAAGGTTGCGCTCATTTCTGGAGTGAAACGGTAGCTATAGAAAGCCTCTTGGATTTTTTCAACCAGCTCTGGTTTTAAGTTATGTGCGTAGCCAAAAGCGGATGTTGGAAAGCGTGGACTACGGTAGATTATCTTAAGTTCAGAGCCATCAACTCGACCAGCGTCGACCATACGATCATATACGTCAGATGCGACAGGTGCTGCGTCGTAGTCTCCGTTGAATACACCGAGAATAGATTGATCATGCTTACCTGAGTACAGTACTTTGTAATCTTCATCAGGTACTAAGCCTTTGGCTGGGAAAAGTGCGCGTGGTGCAAGGTTTCCTGAATTAGAAGATGCGGATGTGTGCGCGACTTTTTTACCTTTTAGATCCGACATTGAGTTAATGCCGCTGTCTTTACGCACGATGGTGATCAGGTTGTAGCCTTGAAAGCCATTTTCATCCCCTTTAACTGCAATGGGCACGTAACCCGCTAGGTTTACTGCATAACCTGTAGGGCCTGTTGAGAAACCGGCTACGTGAAGACGACCAGAACGCATGGCTTCTACTTGTGCAGAGTTTGAGTGTACGGTGTAGTAGATAACGCGTTTGCCTGTAATTTTACTTATATGTGCTTGGAAGTCGGCAAAAGCATCTTTGTAGAGTGCAGGATCTTCAACAGGTGTATAGGTAAATACAAGTGTACTTGGATCGCTCCACTCTTCTGGATCTTTAGGTGAATCGGCCACTAAATCTTTATCTTCATCACAGTATCTATCGTCTAGTACACCACGACTAGAGCACTCACTTGCCATAGTGATTGATGGGATCAGTAGTGAGCTAGCGATTAACAGTCCTTTAACACTGATTTTCATATTCAAACCTTTTATTTACGTATTGTTAGAATCACTTTAGCTATAGCAGGGTTTGTGCCAGCTTTATTTTTATTTTAATTCAATAACTTAGTTTTTTATGGTTAATGTTAATTGATACTTGGGTCATTTGTGTCCAGTGATTAAATGGGGGGTTGGGTCATTTTTGTCTTGCCATAAAAGGCGCAAAATAAAAGAGCTCGAAAGCTCTTTTTAATTAGGTGTCACATTTATTAGTTAAGGCTAAGAGCCAAGGTTTAACGTTATTTGATATTCATGCAGTTTGCATAGTAGGTAACGGTTGCTGGCCAATCACTAAATACACCTAATACTTTGATGTCTTGTGCAAGCACATCGAGCATTTTCATCATGTCGCCATCATTGTTAATACCTTCATTAACACTTTGATAATACCAGCCGCCACCTTGAGCAAGCGGACCTGAACGTTCTAGTGTCCATGCAATAATGTCTAAATCAGCTTGTTTCGCAAGCTTGGCGTAATTAGAGGCAACCATTTCATTTTTATCGTTTAATTCCACTAAAGCAAAAAGTGGTGGTGCAATGATGTTGACCCCAGCTTCTGCAAGCGCTTTCATGTTTTCTTTTGATGCGACAAAGTCTGTTTGCTCATAGACGCGATCATCCAGATAGACGGCTTGTTTACCAAAATTTGGGTTCTTCTCAATCCAATATTTGACGTCATCCAAATTGAAAGATTGCACGTAAGTGTCAGACGCTGATATGCCAGCAGCTTTGAGTTCATCAATCAATTTTTGAGCATACATCTCTTGAGTGAAACCATTAAATGGCATGTCAGCGGCTGCTGACTTCAATTCTGGTGTCACTTTTACGCCGTGTGCTTTGAACAATGCAGCACTTTCTGCATGAGTCATGAGCGTTCCGTTTTGAACGTACAGATCGGTGCGCCAAGTGGGTGTACCTTTCATATATTCTTCGACGGTTGTCGCTTTGGGATTTGCACCATCCATTTTGCCTTTTAAGGTCTTAAATTCCGCCAGAGTGAAATCAGAGGTACGACATTCTGCTTTTGCTTCTTCACCCGTTGCCGTATTTGCTGGCGTAAACGGAGTAGTACATTTTTTTGCGAGCTCGGGATGGGCTAATACATCAGTGGTGGTGTGTAGGTCGTTTTGTGAGTGGCGACAAACGAGCTCTTTGTCTTTCGTGAAGGTAACATCACATTCAACTACCCCCGCCCCCATTTCAATGGCGGCGAGGTAAGATTCTTTAGTGTGCTCTGGAAATTGCATTGCAGCACCACGATGACCAATAGAAAAGTTGCTTCGATAAAATGTGTCTTCACTGCATTGTAATAACTTCGTTTTGAGTGGGCCATCATCCATGTTATTGATCAAATATAAGGGACGAGGGCCTAAATTAGCAGATTGTTGACCCCAAACGGTGATTGAGCTTAATCCGAGTATTAGAGCGATAGAACCCTTCAGTATTTGCTTCATTTTTATCTCCTTGCAATAAGCAATTATCGAAAATTATCCATTTTTCTGGTTGTGTAAAGAAAACCAGTAACGGGTGACTTTTCGTCACCGCATGGGTAATTGCACGTATTGTGCCAAGTATTAAAACTGTTAAATAACATGGCCTTATTGTAATTTGATGTTCTATGTTATGGTTTGTGGGTCATTTGTGTCTCTGTGTTTGTATTTGTGTTAATGGTAGAACGATGTGGTCTTATTGTGTTTTGAAACTGTCTTTATCAAGCCGGTGTTTTTTCATTTTCCGGTAGAGGGTTTTACGAGGTAAATTGAGTTTCGTTGACACCTCATTGATGTTACCCAATGTTTCGATGAGGGCTTCAGTCAGTACATTCCTTTCGTATTGCTCCATCTGTTTTTCGAAAGCAAAATCGTCGCCACAAGACTCAGTGATAGGTGTTTGTAAGTCGAAGCCATCTCCGACAATGCCCAGTACAAAGCGGTCTGCAACATTGCGTAATTCACGGACATTTCCAGGCCAAGCGTGACGGCAGAGTTGTTGTATTTGTTCAGCATAAATAGTGGAAGGGCGTGTTTTATATTTCTGACTCGCTTGAATAACAAAATGTCGGAATAACAATTGGATGTCTTCTTTGCGTTCTTGCAATGAAGGGAGGTGTAAGCTCGCAATATTGAGGCGATAAAAAAGGTCGGCACGAAATTCCCCCGATTCACTGAGGCTAGCAAGGTCAGCTTTACTGGCTGCAATAACAACCATATCAATAGGGATCAGCACATTACCGCCTACCCGTTCAATCACCCGTTCTTGAATGACGCGCAATAGCTTAATTTGCACTGCAATAGGCATGCTTTCTATTTCATCAAGAAATAGAGTGCCACCATTGGCTTGTTCTAGTTTTCCTATACGCTTTTTATTCGCACTGGTAAACGATCCTGCTTCATGACCAAACAATTCACTTTCAATGATGCTCTCTGTCATTCCCCCGCAGTTGATGGCGACAAAGGGTTTGTCTTTGCGGCGGCTGAAGGTGTGCAACGCACGAGCAATAACTTCTTTTCCTGTGCCTGTTTCACCATTAATGATGGTATCTACACCGGTATGAGCAAGAGCTAAAACTTGTTTGCGAATATTCTCAATGGATTTCGATTGGCCAATGATGGCTGCTTCTATGGGAATCTCAGGTGCTGTATCACTTGAAGATTGAGCAGTTTGGATTTGTTGGCATTGGGTTAATGCGAGATTCAATTTATCAATTACTTCATCGGCATTGAGCGGTTTTTCAAGAAAATCGAAAGCGCCGAGTTTCATCGCTTCGATTGCCATAGGTATGTCACCATGCCCACTCATTAATAAAACGGGTACATTGGGCGCTCTGTGTTGAATAGCACTAAGCAGCGTTAATCCATCAATCGCGGGCATCCGAACATCGCACAATACAACCGAACAACTCCTTGGGTTGAGTGACTTTAAGCCTTGATTTGGATCGGTAAAGCTACTGACCTGAAAGCCTTCTAGTTCCAGCATTTCACTAACGGCTTCTACAACGTCGAGCTCATCGTCGATGAGTACAATGTGCTTGTCTAAAATCATGATTGCGTGCCTTGTTGTAGAGATACAATGAATTCTGTGCCTTGGTGCTGGATAGATTCCGCTCGAATCGATCCTCCAAAGTCTTTAATGATGTTATAGGCAATGGATAAGCCTAACCCTAAGCCTTTGCCTGATACTTTTCGGGTATAAAATGGATCGAATATATGTGGGATATCTTCGGCTGGGATCCCTGCACCATTGTCTTTGACGATAATTTGAACCATGGAGAATGATTCACCGACTGTGATGGTTATTTGTGGATCTGGATTCTGTTCGACAGCATCGATAGCATTGCTAATGAGATTTACCAGCACTTGTTCTAATCGAATGCTGTTAGCGCGTACCCAATAAGACGTTGGGTTGGAATAATGAATAACGACGTTATTGCGGCGACTTTCAAATAATTCGATAGCATCTTGGATGACGTTAGTGAGCTCGACGTCTTCCATCTTTCCATCACTTTTACGTGAAAATGCTTTTAAGTGGCGAGTGATGGCTGCTGTTTTATCTAATAACACTTCTATTTTCTGTAAATTGATCAGCGCTTTGTCGACTCTCTGTTTTTCTAGCCATCGCTGTGCACTGCGAACATGGCTATTTACAGCGGTAAGTGGTTGATTGATTTCATGGGTAATACCCACACTCAGTTGCCCTAAAGCCGCTAATTTACCTGCTTGGATTAATTCATCTTGGGTAATTCTTAGCTTTTCTTCTGCTAGTGTTCGTTCTTCAACTTCGGCTTCTAGTTTTCTATTGGTTTGCTTTACCACTTTAGCGGTCGTTTGGAATACGGTGAGATACTTTGCCATTTGAGTCACTTCATCATGCCCTCTAATGGCGACTTCAGTATCTAAATGACCCGTTGAAATAGCGAACATGTTGTCTTTTAGCTGAAGTAAGCGCTGCAGGATATTTTTACGCACGTAGAACCATGAAATCGCCGCTGCTGCGACCACACTGAATATTGAAAGGAGCAAAGACAGACGTTGGTTATCCATTAAAGATAGCTGTGCTTGGCTGATCGACGTGTCGATATTACGGTTCATTTTTGCGGTGTTACTTTCTATCTGTACGATCAGTTGGTTGAGGTGTTTACGGCTATTTTGTAGGAAGTATTGCTCTTGATAGCGATGATCGAGCGCTTTGTTTTTAAGTGCATATAAACTGCTACTGCTTGACGCTAGGTTGTAGATGACAGTGAGTTGTTGATCAAGAATTGGCTGCTTTTGTTTAAGATTACCGATTGCCCAGAGTTTCCACCATTCCTCTCCGATTTGTTCTAGGCGATAGCTGGTGTAATCTAATTCATTAAAGCTGGAATCGTTATAGAGTTTTTCTACTAGCCCCAACTGGTAGTACAGCAAAGATTTGAGTTGCGCATATTGGATTTTATTTTTGCTGCTTTCTGATAGTTGGTCGAGGGAAGTACTAGCTTGTTTTAATAAAGGATAAAACCCTTCGAGCAGATTTCGCAGTTCTTGGTTAAGATGCTGAGATTCTATTTCACTCTGAAACAATAAACTGAGGCTATTGCTGACCTGTGCAATAAGATCTTTGTAATAAGAATGATATTCAGGAAAATGGATCATGATGTTATCCATGGTTAGGATAGCGTGTTCGATCTTCTCCATGGCTTGATCACGTTCGATATTGGATTCTGCCTCACTGAGTTCAGAAGAGGTCGTAATGATAATTCGAACCATATCGTTCAATCTTGCAGCTTGCTCTAAGGCGGGAATATCACTTTCTTTTAAGGCGACTAAACGTTGATTTAAATTGTTGAAAGTAAAAGATGATATGCCAGAAAGAAACAACGTTGTCATCGACAGCATTGCGAGCGCCAATACGAGTCGAAGTTCAATTCCTTTCCATTTGAACATAGCTTTTCCCATGACAACCTGTTTGCTATAGAGCAGAGAAACGAAGTTATCACAATATAAGTTGTTAACGTTGTGTTAACGTCTCATATTGTTAATCTAAATGATATTTTTATCGTTTATTCTTCAGGTTGATGTGTTCATACATTGCACACTGTAAAAATAGAATGCTGATTTCTTGAGGGGAATAGTGCTGTCTCTGTTGCTACTTACTCTTAATCTTTAGCTGTAGATGTTTAGCGAATTGCCCAGGGGTAATGCCAATCGCTTTTTTGAAGTGGCGGTGTAGGTGGCTTTGATCATGAAAGCCTGCTTCTTGTGCGGCATCAGAGATTTTATGTCCTTGGCGAATGAGCTTTTTAGCCAATCGTAACCGAGACTGAATTTGATAAGCATGCGGCGGCAAACCAAAGGTTTTTTGGAATGACCGCACTAAGTGAAAAGGGCTTATTGAGGCTAATTGCGCCAATTCTTGCAAGGTAATATCAGCACTGGGGAAGTCATCTAAAAATTCTTTAACAAGCGCAAGTTGACGCTGGCTTTTCGGTGGTTCGCTCAGTGTTGTTCGACCTTTACCGTGCTTACACATTAACTTTGTGAGTACGCTATACAATAAGGTTTCACGCAATAAACGGTTAGACGATTTTTCTAAGGTATCGAAAACTAAACGTAATTGATTAGCGAGTTCGAGGTCGTAAACCACAGGATCAGAAAAATAGGGTGCACTTGTGCATGGAGCGTTTAACTCTTTTCGGATTTGCTCAAATTGTTCAGGCAAGGGATACATCGCCTTGTATGACCAACCGCCTTCTGCTGCTGAGTGACCGCTGTGAACATCATCGGCGTTAACCAATATAATACTGCCCTGGGGAGCGACATGGTTCCCACCTGTTCGATAGAATTTTTGCGCACCTTTTTCAATCACTCCAACGGTATAGCCTTCATGGCTGTGACGGGAAAAATTTTGATGATGATACTGTGCATCTAAGACTTCTAGGCCACCAAGTTCATCTGCGAAGCGGTAGGTGGCTTGTTCCTTGATGATTGGTGATTTTTTGGTACGGGTTTGTTGGCTTGTACTTTTTGATTCAGACATCATCCACCGCCCAGTAAAATGGAAAAAGAAACACAGCGATAATTTGCTACGCCTTTCATCATAACCTACTCGGAAAACCTTTTTTTGTACAAAATTGCTCAAAAAAATGCAGTGCTATTTCCTCTTTGCTTGGACATAGTCTCATCGAGCTACCACGAAGAATCTGCCTAGATGAATTGATGACGACGTAACTTCTTGCGTAATGCCAAGGCATATTCAATAAGCCAACGATAAATGGTCGAACCATACCAACGCAGACACCAAAGAATGATTTCAGAGGCAAAGTGTTTCTATTTGAATTCGGGGTTGATCATTGAGTCGCTAGATTAGATGGGAAAGGTGGAATTCTGAGTATTGGCTGATCTTTTTCAACAGAGCCGATTCGAGTGTTTTTGATTACCGCCACTTTATATGCAGGCTAATGAGTATTTATTCTTTGAAATAAAATCACAGATATTAAATTTGCACCGGCATGTACAACAATCCATACATGCAAGGTGACCCAGATCACTTCGTGAAAGCAAAAAATTGCTGTACATTGGGCTCAGTAAATACGGCAAATATAATTCTTCATCATTTGCAATACACAAACGAAATGCCTTAAATCATTAAAATACTCAACAATATGCTTAAAGTAGTGGTGTGAAAGACAAAGGTGTGAGTAACGAGTTCAATAATAGTATTGGTTATTCTGGCCACTCTGGGGTTGAACGTGTTGCCCAGATAGGTAGGCAGAGATCGAGCCCGGTTGTATTAACGGAAAACAGCTAAAGATATACGTATGTCTAATAACCTTAAGGAGAATTAATAATAATTAAAATCGATAACCATAAAATCAAAGATTATGACCTATTGCTGGTCTCGGCCAAAACTCCTAATTATCAACGGTAATTAAACTCGAAGTTTAGGGAATTATATAAATGAAAAAACTTAGCATGTTAGCTCTAAGCATCATGGGAGCATTTGCATACCCCAATATTGCAAGTGCGCAAATAACTATTTACGATTTAGATATACAAGGTCAAACCTGTAATTCAGAATATCGCCCCGTTACTCGCAGTGAAGCTCGTTTTTTAGGAACTGCTTTAACAAATAAAATGGGTGAATGGCAAATTACTAATCTTGCTGACGGATATGTAATTATGGGTTCTGGTTATGGATACGAAATTAAACAAGATGGATTATGGCATACGACTTTCTGTGTTCCGACTAAAATAGAAACACCTCAAATTTATGACATGTCTCCGATTAACATTCCTGAAAATGATGTTCTTACTGTTGAATGGGATTTAATAAACCAAGTTGAATTCTATCAGCCATGGGCTCGACTGGCTAACGCGCTGGGATTCGCTTGGGCTGGAGGCACTCGTAGTAAATACGCAGGTGAAGACATGATAGTTACGCGACAAAGCGATCATGACTTCCTTGTTACAGGATATAATAATGGTAGTTGTAACGGCTACCGTTGCGATGAACGGTTAAAGATGGAGTTCACTAATTTTAACTACGAAGTCGAACCTTCAACTCTTTGGGTTGGTAAAAAAGTTGAATCAGATAAAGAATCCTATGGCTATATCGTTGGTTACGCCAAGAATGCTTCTAGTACAATGCAACAGCGACGACTAACATATAGTTACTCTGAATCCACTAACTGGTCGAAGACGGATACTTATAAATATTCTGAAAAAGTAACCTCGAAAAGTAAATTTAAATTCCCTCTTATCGGTGAAACAGAATTATCGCTTGAGCTAGGTGCAGAACAATCATTTGCGACTACTGACGGTAAAAGTTCGCAAAAAACAATTTCTGATGTAGCTGTTGTTAACGTTCCCCCACACACGCAAATTCCTGTTTTCCTGAAAATTGAAAAGGCGACCGTTGATTACCCTTATAAATTCAATGCACAAGTTAGCTATGACGTAACTCTGACATCATTTATGCGGTGGGGCGGAAATGCATTGTTAAGTCATGATGAGAATCGACCAACTAAATCAATTACCTACACTGTTGGCCGAGGTTCTTCACCCGCCACAAACTTACTTTACCAATATCAGCACCCACATACACCACTGGGTACGGATTTTTGGGATTGGTCGTGGCTTGTTGACAAGCATGGTAAAGACGCTCTGAAATGGGCTGTAAGTGATGCTCTTCGCCCGATTAAGACTAAAGTTTCAGGTGATTTCCATGCTGACTCTTCATACGTTGCTGATGTAACGTACTTAGCAGATGAACCATTCTATGGTAATGATGAACGCGCTGGACGAGTACGAAGAAGTGTAGACTCAGCTCCTATTGCAACAAAAGAAGAGCTAGAACAACTAGGCATTAAGGACTTTCAGCTAAATATAGAACCAGTTGAGGACATTATTAACCAAACGACATCTATGTAATTAACCCCAGATCGGTTTAAGCAAGAGCAGCAAACTCTGTTAATAATAGCTGCTCTTCTTTCTTCAAGCGAGCAATGGGATTTGCGTATGAGGAATGCTTGTCTGTGTTTAATGGTTTAGGTTGGCAGTCTATATCGTAATATCTTAGGCTGCGCCGAAGAAACGGATAAGCGGCTTCATTACGTTTGTGGGAGAAATAGAAATCTAGTGTTTCACCCTGTTTATTGATACTACGGTAAAGATAGTGCCATTTCCCTTTCACTTTGAGGTAGGTTTCATCGAGCTGCCACGATGAGTCAGTCCGGATGAATTGATGGCGATGATGGCAAAAGAGCACAAAGTAGAACCGCTGAGGATTAGTTTTATCAATGCTCTTTATCTAATACAAGATGAATTATCTGGTGTGATGGGCGAAGTCCGGGGACGATTCCGAAAAAGCTGAAAGCCCTGAGAGAGAATGGTAGACGGTTAATCTTACCAAAGAAAAGAAAGCGGCCTTCATACCAACGAGCAGTATTACAAAGACCGAGAAAATACCCGAATAGAAAAGCCACTCGCTCTTAAGCGAGTGGCATTAAGTGTAAACTCGGTTTTTATAGTGAATCATTTTTATAGAAAGAGAGACAAAAAGTTCTTTCTACCGTTATTTATTCAACAATTAAGCAAGAAGCTCTTTTGCTGTATCAACAACGTTTTCAACCGTAAAACCAAACATCTTGAATAGCTCGCCTGCTGGTGCTGACTCACCGAATGTTGTCATACCGATGATGCGACCGTCGAAGCCTACATACTTGTACCAGAAATCAGCAATACCCGCTTCAACTGCGATACGTGCAGTCACATCAGACGGTAATACAGATTCACGGTAAGCAGCATCTTGCTTATCGAATGTATCTGTTGCTGGCATAGAAACAACGCGAACTTTACGGCCATCAGCGGTTAGCTGGGCGTAAGCTTCTGTTACTAGCTCAACTTCAGAACCTGTTGCGATAAGGATAAGCTCTGGCTTGCCTTCACAATCTTTCAGGATGTAACCACCCTTCGCGATATTAGCAACTTGTGCTTCTGTACGTGGCTGTTGTGCTA